>ERZ773224.47-NODE-47-length-140806-cov-23.902530_pt1 | contig 140806 bp, 102 predicted proteins | sample MGYA00580526_ERZ773224 | MGnify/ENA primary metagenome ERZ773224 (study PRJEB29015, sample SAMEA2737743) | human gut metagenome | biome: human gut; feature: human-associated habitat; material: faeces | place: China | collected 2012 ... | reverse complement strand
CTGCGAAAGTGGGAGAGTAGGTAACCGCCCCCTATCCGAGAGCCCCGACGAGTCATCCGACCCGCCGGGGCTCCTCTTTTACTGCCCTGCTTGATGACAGCAAAGGCCTTCCAGCCCTTTAAAGGCCCTTAAAAACCTTAATAACCTTAATAACCTTAAGGGCTTTAGAGACTTTAGAGACCCTAAGGTCTTTAATGTCCTAATTAAGTTTTGGTTATCCCCCCGTCATACCTCGACTCGCCCGGTCTCCTCTTTTGTGGCGAAATGGACCACATCTTTTTGGTATTTTGTGTACGAGAATCGGGCGTTTGGGCGCTTTTATTGATTCCGTCTCTTTATTTATCACTATCAATCCGCCTCTTTGTAAGCTTTTAGATAATTTTACGGTGTAATTCAAATCAGGAAGTAATTCCCTGATGATAAACTGTAAGAATATAGCATTAGGCAAGTAGATAAATAAAGTAGAATTAGATTTTAGTATAATTAGGTAATTAGATTAGTATTTAGATAGGTAGATAGAATTTATGTCGATGAGAGTACTACAATGTGTTCAATGAATTAGGTAAAAGAGCAGGAGAGCCGCGACGATTTCCGCCGCGGCTCTTTTGTGCGTGTTTATTCTTCCTGAATTTTGAGCATGTACTGTTTGGGTGGCATCTGCATCTTGCGTTTGAAAGTCTCGCGGAAGGTTTTCACGTCCTTGAATCCGCACATTTCGGATACGGTCTGTACGTTGGTCACACCATCCTTGAAGAGCTGTACGGCCTTGAAGATGCGGTACTCGTTGATGAAGTCGATAATCGACATGCCCGTCATGCTCTTGATCTTTTTGTAGAGTGCCGAATGGCTCATCGAGAGGCGCGACGCGAGCATCGATATGTCGAAGTCGTCGCGCGTCATGCATTCGTTGATTATGCGGCGGCATTCGAGCAGGAATTTCTGCTCCTCGCGGTTGTAATTGCCGGAGGTCGGTATGGAGGTTTCCTCGCCGTTTTGCTCGAAGAGGCGCTCTATCTGTTTCACCAGCACTTTTATGGGTATGGGTTTGGTAAGATATGCGTCGGCACCTTCGTCGAAGGCCTTGAGCATATCTTCTTCGGAGGTCAGGGCCGAGAATACCACTACCTTGATGTCGCGCGTGCGCTTGTCGGATTTGAGTGCGCGAAGCACCTGGTGGCCGTCGTAATCCGGCATCATCAGGTCGGTGATTATCAGGTCGAATCCGCCATTGCGCGCAAGCTCCACGGCCTCGCGCGCATCTTCCATCTCAGTCACCCTGTATTTGTCTTCGAACGCCTTCACGAGAACGGAAAGTACGTCCTTGTTGTCGTCGATAAGAAGAATCGAGCGCGTGGCTGTCGGGTCGGAGATCCGTTTTTCCGACGGTTCGGCCGCCTCCGGTTTGAACATAGCGGGCTTGAGGAGCGCGGGCGAGGCCATTTCGTCGATGTGGGCTTCGGTCGGGTCGTCTTTTGGCTGCTTGGGGAGGATGATGGTGAATACGGAGCCTTCGTTGACCTTGCTTTCCACCGAAATTCTGCCGTGGTGAAGTTCCACGAGTTTTTTCACGAATGCAAGCCCCAGGCCGTCGCCGCTGCTGGTCTGCTGGCCGCGTTCGGTGCGCACATACGGCTCGAAAATACGGGTCTGCAGTTTCTCGACAATCCCTATGCCGCTGTCGGCCACTGCAATCTCCACGGCGTCGTCGGTCTCCCTGAGGTTGAGCGATACGCTGCCACCCTTTCCTGTATATTTATAGGCGTTGGAGATGAGATTGGTAACTATCAGTTCGAGTTTGTCGGGGTCGACCACGGCAAATACGGGTGGCTCGGAGTAATTGTATGTGAACGTCAGCGATTTCTGGCGGCAGAGCTGCTCGTAGTCGACCGAGAGGTCGCCAAGCATTGCCTGGATGTCGACGCGGCGGGCGTTGAGCGACATATGGCCCGTATCCGATTTGCGGAAGTCTATTATATGGCTTATCAGGCGGTTGAGTTTGGCCGAATTGCGGTATATGCCTCCGAGATTGCTTACGGGCACGGTCTGGCGCCCGGAGTCGTACATCTCCTCTATCTGGGCGGAGATGAGGAAGCATGGCGTACGCAGTTCGTGGGAGATGTTGGCATAGAAGTCGAGTTTCGCCTCGTTCAGGCGGTTGTCGGAGTCGCGCTCCACCTGGGCGATACGGATTTTCTCGCGGTTCTTGATGAATTTGTACCAGACCCATCCGCCGGAAGTGATTACGGCCAGAATCAGGAGAATCCAGACGATAATCATGAATGTAGTCGCATACCAAGCCGGTTTCACTTTGATTGTCATAGCTGTCGGCTCGTTCCAGCTCCCGTCGGGCATCGTATGGCGTACAAGCAGCCTGTAGGTGCCTGCGGGGACGTAAGTATATATTGCCGACCGTGTTTCCGAGACGTCGCGCCACCCCTTTTCGAAGCCGTCGAGACGGCATTCGAATTTCAGCATCCCGGGATTCGTCATATCGGGCACCGTGAAGTCGATCTTGAAGAAGTTCTGGTCGTTGTCGAGCGTAATGGTGGTATCGCCACGGCTGAAGAAGGGGAGGTTTCGGCCGCCGTTGTTGAAGACCTCCAGGGCGGTGAAGACCGTGGCGGCGAGCTGACGGTTTTCTATCGCCTGGTTGAGCGGGTAGCGCAGGAGGCCTGAGGTAGAGCCGAAATAGGCCGTGTCGGCGTCCTTGGCCACGGCGTTGAAGGTGAACATCTTCGGCATGCGCTCGTCGTTGAGCGATATTATGGTGTCTTTCTTGCGGAGATATTTCAGCAGACCGTGGTTTGTGCCGATCAGGATGTTTCCCTCGCCGTCTTCCACCATCGACAGAATCTGAGTGCCGCTTGCGTCGGAATGGTGGCGGTAGGTTTTCGTAATCTCTCGTGCGCCGGCGTCGATGCGGCAAAGCATAGCGTTGTCCACATCGATCCAGGCCGCATGGCGCGAGTCGATGAATACAAACGGCGTCTTGCGGCCGGGAATCTTTATGCCCCCTTTCGTGGGAGAGTCGCTGTGGCGTTCAAGGATTACCATGCGCCGGCGGTCAATCTGAAGAATGCCGTTCCATCGGGTGGCGACCCATACCGAATTGCCGTCGATGGCCATCGAGAGTACGTCGGAGCGCTGTGTACCGTCGATTACGCGAAATTCGCGCGTAGCCTTGTCGAACACGCTCAGCGAGTTGCCGCCCACCCAAAGCAGTCCGTCGCCGCCGTCCTTAACTATCCAGAGTTTGTTGCCCGGCTCTATTTCCCAGCCGGGCCGGTGGGTTACGAACCGGTTTGATTCGGGATAGCATTCCACCAGTCCCGTGCCGTAGACGGCGGCCCAGAGCGCCCGACCATCTTTCACAATCGAGACCACATTGTCGGCGGGAATGCCGGAGTTGCTTTTGTTGAAATGGCGGTAGCGGCCCGAGCGCGTGTCGAGAATCTCGATGCCTCCGCCGTCGAGGCCGAGGTAGAGCGTGTCGCCCTCGGGAATTACAGCCGTGACGATGTCGTAGCAGAGACGGCCGGAATGCTTGTCGAGCACGCTGTAGGCGTTGAGATTGCGGGAGAACATGAACACGCCGTGGCGGTAGCTGCCGATCCAGAGATTGTCGTTGCTGTCGATGAATACCTTGTAGATGGCGTCGCAGGGGAGGGGAGAGTTGTCGGGCGAGAAATGCACGAGGCTGTAGCCCTCGCGGACGTACATGCCGTGTCCGTCTGTACCGTAATAGAGAGCCTTGCCGTCGGAGGCCACGCTCATCAGGTTGGAGTAGGCCGGGGCCGACTCATAAGGCGTTATGTTGCCGGCCTTGTCGATATGGAATTCGCTCGTCTCGCTTCCTACGCCCGCGCCCACGGTTACGGTATTTCCCGTAGCGTCGAAAAACATATTGAGGTTCGGGTCGTTGCCGAACTGGTTGGGATTGTGGAGCAGTTCCCTGCTGCCGTCGGGCGAGAGCACCGTGATGCCGTCGTTGGAGAGCGCAAGGAGCTTGCCGTCGCGGAAAGCGATGAGGTCGGCGTAGCGGCGGTTGCGCGGCTTGGAGAGCACGCGGAATACGCTCCTGATGCCGTCGGCTTCTGAACGCTCCCGGTCGAGGCGCAGAAGCTCGCCGCTTACGGTGAGGGCGAAGATATTGTCGCGGTGCTTGAGCAGGCGGCTCACGCGCTCGTTGATGTCAAGTTCCTCCTTCCCGTCAGTGCCAAGCAGGTGGGCCGGATGGAAAGTTTCGTCCCTGTAGCTGAAATAGTCGAGGCCCAGGTCGCTGCCCACCCATAGGCCGTCGCCGTCGGGGAGGATGCATCTTACCATATCGCTAAGGTAATTGGGATTCTCGCTGCGCGGATGCCGGTAGGTCTTCAGGGTTTTGCCGTCGAAGCGGGAGAGGCCGTTCCATGTGGCGATCCAGATGAAGCCGTAGCTGTCTTCAGCTACGTCGTTGACGGAATTGTCGGGGAGACCTTCGTTTACCGAAATAACTTTTACATGGCTTGTGCTCGGATCGGGAACGGCATAGGCCGAGCCTCCTGCCAGGCAGATGAGGGCAAGAATAGATGCGATTTGTTTGTGAAACATTATTTCAGGGGGTATCTTTTGGTAAGAAAAAGTTGCTGACCCGGTAAGGAGAAAAAGGATAAAAACAAGTGCGTTTTCTTCATGACAAAATTAGAGCTATTTTGTCTAAATCGGGCATTTTTAGGATTTTAGGATAACCCGTAATTCGTATTAAATCGGGTGTAATTCGTATTTCTTACCGATTGACGGAAATGCGGTATTTTGAGGGCGTCTGTTTGTGAATTTCCCCCTTGTTTTATAATGATTCTGGGTGTGGCGCCGAAGCGATTGTGGCTACATTTGCAACGTAAATAAACAAGCACGAATAATCCGATGCCGGTCCGGCGACCCAACCTATCTCGCCAACACAACTCAGAGGACCTTTATCTGCCGTGCCTTTATCTGCCTTGAAAAAATCAGTAAACCAATTAAGATATCTTACCATGAACCCAACACTAACTTATGACATGCGCAGAGCGGCCATGCTGCTCCTCGCAGTCGGAGGTCTGGCCATTTCGGACGCGGCTTTTGCCGCCTATGCCGAACCGGCCGGGCAGACATCGGTTCAGGCCAACACCATCACCGCAACCGGCGAAGTAATCGGTCCCGATGGTGAACCCGTAATCGGTGCCACAGTTCTTGCAAAAGGAACCGGCCAAGGCACATCGACCGACATCGACGGAAAATTCTCCCTGCAGGTGCCTAAGGATGCCACCCTGGTGATATCCTATGTGGGCTGTGCCCCTCAGGAAATAAAGGCCACCGACGCCCCGCTGAAAATCACCCTCGAAGACAGCGCCCTCAACCTCAACGAGGTCGTTGTGGTGGGCTTCGCCACCCAGAAGAAGGTGAACCTCACCGGCGCCGTCGGCACCGCCTCGGGCAAGGACATCGCCGACCGTCCCGTGTCCGACGCAGTCACCGCCCTCCAGGGTATCATCCCCGGCCTCAACATCTCCAACTCCAGCTCCGGCGGTGAGCTCAACGCCACCAAAGCCATCAACATCCGCGGTACCGCCACCATAGGCGAAGGCTCCAGCGGCAGCCCGCTCGTGCTTATCGACGGCATGGAGGGCGACCTGAGCACCCTCAACCCGCAGGATATCGAAAATATCTCGGTACTTAAGGATGCCGCATCCTCGTCGATCTACGGTTCGCGCGCCCCCTTCGGCGTAATCCTCGTTACGACCAAGACCGGCTCGAAGGGGAAGGCCATGATCCGCTACAACAACAGCTTCCGCTTCAGCCAGCCCCTGAAGATCGCCAACCAGATGGACTCCTGGCACCTCGTGAACTACCTCAACGACGTTCAGCGCTATACCAACCCCGGTTCGTTCACCTTCGACGACGAATATGTAGAGAAGGTACGCCAGTATTATTATGGTGAGAGCGACGTTGTCGCCGACAGTCACCACTGGGAAGACGGCCACTCCATATGGGGCGAGAGCGAGCTGATGGGCGTCTACGCCAACACCGACTGGATGGACGAATACTACAAGAAGACCGCATTCTCGCAGGAGCACAACCTCGCCCTCAACGGAGGCACCGACAAGATAGACTATTATGTGTCGGGCAACTGGATGGACCAGGGCGGTTTCATGCGCTACGGCGAAGATGACTTCCAGCGCTTCTCGGTAATGGGCAAAATCAATGCCCAGCTCTACGACTGGCTGAAAATCGGCTTCACCTCCCGCTGGAACCGCAGCGACTACGACCGCGCCACCACCATGGACGGCGGTTTCTACGACAACCTGATGCGCCGCGCCATCTCCATCGCTCCCAAATACGACCCCAACGGCTATCTGGCCTCCGACTTCAACTATATCGAAGCCCTGGAGAACGGCGGCCGCCACAAGGAGCAGAACGACGTGTTCACCAACCAGTTCCAGGTTACAGTCACCCCGCTGAAGAACTGGAACATCATCGGTGAGTTCAACACCCGCATCAACAACAACTGGACCCACGAGGACGCCTTCCCCGTCTACGCCCACGACGCCGTAGACCCCGAACGCACCCACATCCCGACCTACTACTCACGCACCACATCGTATGTGAGCGAATACTCCTACCGGTCGACCTACCTCAACGCCAACATCTACACCAACTATAACTGGACGCTCAACGACAGCCACAACTTCACCTTCCTGCTCGGCTCGCAACTCGAGAGCTTCAAGGACAGATACGTCAGCGGCAGCCGCAACGACGTGACCACCGACCTGCTGCCTGTGCTCGACCTCACCAACAGCAAGACGAACTACTGGCTTGGCGGCAGTTTTAACGAATGGCGCACGGCGGGCTTCTTCGGCCGTATCAACTACGACTACAAGAACCGCTACCTCCTGGAGGTCAACCTGCGCTACGACGGCACCTCGCGCTTCCGCCGCGACAGCCGCTGGGTATGGTCGCCTTCGTTTTCCGCAGGCTGGAACATCGCCCAGGAAAACTTCTTCGAGAAATTCCGCCCTTACGTGAGCGTACTCAAGCTCCGCGGCTCCTACGGCCAGCTGGCCAACCAGAACACCACAAGCCTCTATCCTACGTATAGAGTGATGGGCCTCAGCGCCGGTTCGAGCTCATGGCTCGTCAACGGCGAACAGCAGAATACCGCGTGGTTCCCCCAGCGCATCTCCACCACCCTCACCTGGGAGAAAATCCGCAACACCAACCTCGGTATCGACATCTCCGCACTCAACAACAAGCTCACCGCCTCGTTCGACTACTTCTGGCGCGACAACAAGGATATGGTAGGCCCCGGCGTATCGCTGCCCGCAACGCTCGGAACCAATCCTCCGGCCCAGAACCTCCTGTCGATGCGCACCGCCGGCTGGGAACTCTCGCTGGGATGGCGCCAGGTTGTAGGCGACTTCACCTACGACGTGCGCTTCAACCTCTCCGACGACCGCACCAAGATTACCGACTACCCCAACCGCGAAGGCAACCTCAACCAGTACATAGCCGGACGCTATACCGGTGAAATCTGGGGTCTCGAGACAAAAGGCATTGCCCGCACGCAGGAAGAGATGGACGCCCATCTGGCCACCGTAGACCAGAGCGAAATCGGCCGTGGCCTCTGGGAGGCCGGCGACGTAATGTATGTCGACTCCGACGGCGACGGCAAAATCCACAAGCAGAGCACCATCTACGAGAAAGGCGACCTGAAGGTAATCGGCAACAGCACTCCGCGCTACCGTATCGGCATCAACCTATACGCCAAGTGGAAAGGCATCGACTTCTCGGCCTTCTTCCAGGGCGTCTGCAAACGAGACTACTACTTCAGCCCTTACGGCGGCCAGGGAGCCGGCGAGAAAGGCGCAGCATTCTGGGGAGCCACCGTCGGCGGCCGCTGGGAATCGCTCTTCTTCGACGAGCACCTCGACTACTGGCGCGACGACTCGAGCCTCCTGGGTGAGAACTACGACGCATACTACGCACGTCCGCTCTACTTCACCAACAAGAACCGCGAGACTCAGACCCGCTACCTGCAGGACGCATCCTACCTCCGCTTCAAGAACCTCCAGATCGGCTACACCTTCCCTGACGCGTGGACAAAGAAATTCTACGTTCAGAACCTGCGTGTATTCTTCTCGGCCGAAAACCTCTGCACCTGGACCAAGATGAGCAAGGTTATCGACCCCGAAAGCCTCGAGGTATCGAAGATGAAATCGGGCGCCGCATACCCGCTGTCGCGCACCTTCTCGTTCGGTCTTTCCGTAACACTATAATGAAGTCGTTTAAACTTTTTCTTAAAATGGCTTCATATAACGTATTCTTCAAGAATTTGGCCTCTTTTTGGCTGATTTCGCCCTCATTTTCGGTCACGATGCTCGCATCGCTCCCTCAATTTCGGGTAAAATCCGCTCAAAAACAGTCTAAAATTCTTTTCGAAGAAAAAGTTTAAATGACTTCAAATCCAAAAAAACACCAGCAATGAAATTTCCCAAATATATATTCCTGACATTCGCGGCCGCCGCCATGCTGGCGTCGTGCGACGACTATCTTGACGTCACGCCGCCGTCGAGTGTCTCGCCGGAGATGTATTTCACCACGGCCGAACAGCTCGGTTACTACACTCTGAACTACTACTGCAACTACTCCAACTGGGATGCCAACGGTACGGGCGGACAGTTCCCCTCGCACGCCGACTACACCTCGTTTATCCACGACGACGGCCCGACCGACAACGAAGGCGCCATCAGCAGTATCTATTACGAAGGTCCGGAATATCAGGTGTCGCAGACCGGCGGCCAGTGGAGCTTCGACCGCATCAACGCCATCAACTGGTTTATCCGCACCGTACGTCCGAAAGTGGAGGCCAACGAGATAAAGGGGAGCGAGACCGCCGTAAAACATTATTTCGGCGAGGCCTACCTGCTCCGCGCGCAGGAATACTTCTTCCGTCTCCGCAAGCTCGGCGACTTCCCCATAATCACCTCCTCGCTTCCCGACGACCGCGAGGTGCTCGTTCAGGCATCGCGCCGCTCGCCGCGCAATAAGGTCGCACGCTTCATCATCGCCGACCTCGACTCGGCCGCACGCCTGCTCGGCGACGGTTCCGACGTAGGCGGACGCGCCCGCATCACCCGCGACGTAGCCCTTCTGCTCAAGGCCCGCGTGGCTCTCTATGAGGCTACCTGGGAGAAATATTTCGCAGGCACTCCGTTTGTGCCCGACGCATCGGCCGGATGGCCCGGCGCCCGCAAGGACTACAACGCCGGATATACCTACGACAATGCCGCCGAGGTTACCTATTTCCTCGACCAGGCCCTCGCAGCTGCCAAAGAGGTTGCCGACAACCACCCGACCCTCACCCAGAACAACAAGCAGGAAATCGGCACGACGACTGCCGTCGGCACCAACCCCTACTACGACATGTTCGCTTCGACCGACGTCTCCGACTACGACGAGGTGCTGATGTACCGCGCCGCAAACCGCGAGAAGACCGGCGCACACTCGCTCAACCAGTATATGCGCGCAGGTCAGCCCCGCGGCTACACCCAGGAATTCGCCAACGCATTCCTGATGGACAACGGTCTGCCCATCTACGCTCCCGGTTCCGGGTATGCCGGCGACGACTTCGTGACCGACACGAAAAAGAACCGCGACTGGCGCTGGCGCCTCTTCATGAAGGCCCCCGGCGAATATCCCTATGCCGACGCCTCCGACCGTATCGGTCTCGGCTCGAAATTCGACGTGCCCGACGTGCGCGGCGGTTCCTTCAAGTACGCCACCTCCACCGGCTACAAGAAAGGCAAATGCATGACAAAGAACACACGCTACACCTCGACCGGCACCGACGAGACCGCATCGGTGGTATTCCGCGCCGCCGAAGCCTACCTTATATATATGGAGGCTGCCTGGGAGCGTTATGGCGACGGCCTTAACGCCGACGCATGGAAATATTGGCAGGCACTGCGCACCCGCGCCGGCGTAGACCCCGACATCCAGAAGACAATCGCCGCCACCGACCTCGACCAGGAGGAGCGCCTCACCCACGACCTCGGCCTCTACTCTGCCGGACGCCGCATCGACTCGAAAGTGCTCTATAACATCCGCCGCGAGCGTCGTTGCGAGCTCATGAGCGAAGGCTTCCGTCTCGACGACCTGTTCCGCTGGCGCTCGCTCGACCAGCTGAAGGGTGGCAAATTCTTCCTCCACGGAGCCAAGATCTTCGGCCCGATGCTGAAATCCTACCCGCGCAACCGCCTGAAATACGACCAGCCCAAGCCGTCGGACAACAACGTCTCCTCGCCCTCCGACACCGAGGGCGGATTCAACGGCGATCCCGTATACCTGTCGCTCTGGCGTATCACCAGCGAGAACCAGTACTACAAATCGGGTATGACCTGGCATATGGCCCACTATCTCTCGCCTATAGCCGTAGACCATTTCCTGGTATCCTCGGCCGACGGTGTGGACATCAACTCCTCGCCCATATATCAGAACCCCTATTGGGAGACTGTGAACGGCACGGCAGCCCAGCAGTAACTTCATCTTAATCCGGAAAGGGTGTTGCAGGCTACCCGCAGTAAAATGTAGGACACGACGTCCTGCAACACCCCTTTCAAACACCTCATAACCCCTTCAAAAATTTTTCACCAACAAACCATTTTTAACCCAACAACCTTTTTAATCATGAAAAGAATGTTACTCAGTGCGGCAGTCGCCGCAACCGCGCTCACACTGTGCGCACAGAAGAACTTCGTTGCCAACGGCGATTTCGAGAAGACCGAAGGCGTAGAACAGAACACCCCCTGGGACTTCGACGAGACCAAGCACAACCTGAAAGCGCTTCCCGACTGGACTCTCACCGGTCTCGACGACTGGAGTGTGCTCGCAATGCTCGTCGAGCCCGAGGCCGACGACGAATACGTTTTTGAAGGCGCAGGCAACAAGCAGTGCCTCCACCTCTACCGTTTCGACGACAACGGCTGGCAGGCCGGCGGTATCGAGCAGATTGTCGGCGGTCTGACCCCCGGCGAGACCTACACTCTCGGCGCCATCATCGCCCGTGCCGGCGGTACAACCGTAGAATGGGACGAGCCCTGGTTCCGTCTCGAGCTCATGCCCCTCAACGAGAATAAGGAAGAGTACGGTGCAAACAACCTGATTGACGACAAGGACGAGGCTCTCGCCGAGGCCGACTACTGGTGCCCTTACGAGAAGCAGTTCAAGGCTCCCGCCAGCGGCAACGTCCGTATCCGCATCTCCCACAACAATGTAAAGTGGGCAGGGAACCATTCCGAAGGCTTCTGGATGGACATCGACGACATCGCCATCATGACCCCCGAGGACTACGCTACTTATATGGAGAACAAGTCGGCCGGCATCTCTGAAGTTGCCGCTTCCGCAGCCGATGCCAAAGTTACCGGCGTCTATAACCTCGCCGGCGTACGCGTAGCCAACGATGAGAGCGGCCTGGGCGAAGCTCACGGCATCTACATCGTCCGCACCACCGAAGGCGCGAAGAAATTAATCCGCTGATCCTAACGGCTCCGGCTTCGGGCATCGCAGAATCGAAATGCCCGAAGCCGGAGCTTCCATATTCTTTTACCAACCGATGAAAACTGCATTAATCACATTTACGGCAGCCGCACTGGCCCTCCCCATGTTCGCCGAGGATATCGCCGACAAATATCCGGGCTACAAGCTTGAGTTTGCCGACGAATTCAATACCGGCACGACTCCCGACACCGAGAAATGGGAGTTCGAGAAGGGGATGCGGCGCAACCACGAGGACCAGGTCTATACCGAAAATAACGCTACCATAGCCGACGGCTGCCTCGTAATCGAAGCCCGCAAGGAGAAGACCGCCAACCCCGACTATCAGCGCTACAGCAGCGACTGGAACAAGAAGAACCGCTATGGGGAATACTCCTCGGCCTCAATCATTCTTAAAAATCCATACCGCTATCATTACGGCGTATACGAGGTACGCGCCAAAATTCCCGTAGGCACCGGCTACTGGCCAGCTATCTGGGGCTGCGGCGATACCTACGAATGGCCCTACAACGGCGAGCTCGACATCCTCGAATACTATGGCGACGCCATCCACGCCAACCTCGCCTGGGGCTCCAATACCCGCTGGGCTGCCACATGGTCGAGCAAAGCCCCGAAAATGAGTGAGTTCGAAGGCGATTTCGCCGACAAATACCATATCTGGCGCACCGAGTGGGACCACAACAGCCTGCGCGTATATGTCGACGACCGCCTGATTAACGAAACCAACCTCGACCGCACCGTAAACGCCAACCCGGCTCAGACGTGGTACAACGTAGACGGCTACAACCCCTACCGCGACCCCGACAACAAGTTCGGCGTATGGCTGAACCTGGCTCTGGGCGGCGACAACGGCGGCGACCTCACCAACACCGCCTTCCCCGCGCAGTATCTCGTGGACTACGTGAGGGTCTACACCCCCGCTTCGGCCGATGCCGCGCTCATCTACCGTATCTCGAAGGCCCGCAAGCTCCTCGACGACAACCGCGACAGCGGCAAGTTCCCCGCATCGGCCGAGCAGGCGCTTGAAGACGCTATCACCGCAGCCTCCAGCCATCTCGGCGCCACCGACGACGAGGAAATCGACTCCGCACTCGACGCGCTCCAGACAGCTATGGATACCTATCTCAAATCGATGCCCAACCCATGTGCCGACGGCGGGACCTTCCGGTTCCGCCACGTCCTTTCTGGGTGCACCCTCTCCGCGGGGTGGTTTGAGGAGAAGGAGTGTGTGCTTCTGACCGACGACGGCACCGCCGGGTACAACCAGGACTTCACATTTGTCGAGGCTCCCGGCGTTGCCAAGACCCGCGGGATGAACATCCGCACCTCCGACGGCAAATACGTGTACCGCGACAGCTGGAACCTCTACATAACCGACGACGCCAGCCGTCTTGCCGAAAACAATTTCCTCTTCAAGGTGGAGACCGCCGAGGGTTACCTCATCATCAAGAACCTCGGCTCGGGCAAATATTTCGGCACAGACAATAACTACGCCTGGGTTCACGTTTATTCCGACAAACCGGGCCTTGGTGCGCGCAGCAACTATTTCGAGCTGGCCAAGCCTGCCGGAGTGGCCGGAGTGGCCGCCGAAGAAGATGCCGACGCACCCACGGCCGTCTACAACCTTCAGGGAATCCGTGTGGCCGACACCCCGGCCGACATCCGCGGGAAAGGGATATTTATTGTAGTACGCGGCAACCGCGCAGAAAAGATTGTAAAATGAACATTGTAAGAGCTGCCATAGCATCACTCGTAATCCTGTCGGCCATTCCGGCCGGATATGCCGCCGACGCGGCCGAAACGACGGCACCCGCCGCCCCCGCACTCGCGCAGGGAGAAAAATGGCTTGATACCGACGGCAATCCCATCAACGCCCACGGCGCCGGAATGCTGTATCACGACGGAGTATATTACCTTTACGGCGAATATAAGGTCGGGAAGACCATCCTCCCCGAATGGGCCACCTGGGAATGCTACCGCACCGACGTAACGGGCATCAGCTGCTATTCCTCGACCGACCTGCGCAACTGGAAGTTCGAAGGCCTTGTGCTCAAGGCCCACGAAGACCCGGCCCACGACCTCCACGCCTCGAAGGTTCTCGAACGTCCGAAGGTGGTCTACAACGCCCGGACCGGTAAGTTCGTGATGTGGGCCCATGTGGAGAGCGCCGACTACGCCAAGGCGGCGGCCGGCGTGGCCGTGGCAGATTCGCCCGTGGGTCCGTTTGAGTATCTGGGCAGCTTCCGCCCCAACAACGCCATGAGCCGCGACCAAACGGTATTCGTCGACGACGACGGCAAGGCGTATCAGTTCGCATCGTCGGAGGATAACGCCACGATGTATATCAACGAACTGACCGACGACTACCTCAAGCCCACCGGGCGCTTCACGCGCAACTTCGTGGGAGCGAGCCGTGAGGCACCCGCCGTATTCAAGCGCGGCGGCAAATATTTCGTACTCACCTCCGGATGCTCGGGGTGGGACCCCAACACCGCCCAGATTGCGGTGGCCGACAGCATAATGGGTCCGTGGACCGTGGTCGGCGACCCCTGCCGCGGCGTCGACGCCGAAAAGACGTTCTACGCCCAGAGTACCTACGTGCAGCCGGTTCAGGGCGCGGCCGACAGGTATCTCGCCATGTTCGACCGCTGGAACAAGACCGACCTCGAGGATTCGAGATACGTATGGCTCCCGATAGTATGGACTCCCGAGGGGATGCCTACGATTCCGTGGCGCCCCACCGTAGAGTTCTGAAGCGCTCGGCCAAGGAGTTCTTAAACAAAATTTCTCCCCAAAATGTAGGGACATCGCTTTGCGATGTATAAGAGGCTGATTGCCAATCATACATCGCAAAGCGATGTCCCTACATTTTGAGGAGCGTCTTACACCCGACATTACGTCGGAGATGTAGAATAACTTTCTGAAAATATATGAAGGCCGGTGTCAGGCTTTGTTTTCGAAAAGGGTGCGGATTGAACCGAGCGAGGAGAGTACGGAGCTGGCCTCGTAGGGGATGTAGACGGTCTTGTTGTCCTTGCCGGAGGTCATCTCGCGCAGGGTGTCGATATATTTCATGGCGAGCATGTAGGCGGCGGGGTCGGTCCGGCCAACGGCAACTGCTTCGGCCACGCGGCGTATGGCGTCGGCTTCGGCCTGTGCGTTGAGGATGATGGCCTGGGCCTCACCCTCGGCGCGGAGAATCTCGCTCTGCTTGCGGGCTTCGGCCTTGTTGATCTGCGAGGCTTTTTCGCCTTCGGAGCGCAGAATGAGGCTCTGCTTCTCGCCCTCGGCGTTGAGGATTTCGGCGCGGCGGTTGCGCTCGGCCTGCATCTGCTTCTCCATGGCCACGCGCACGCTTTCGGGAGGTGTGATGTCCTGCAGTTCGACGCGGTTCACCTTCACACCCCATTTGTTGGTGGCGTCGTCGAGGATGGCCTGGAGCTTGGTGTTGATTGTGTCGCGCGAGGTGAGCGTCTCGTCGAGCTCGAGTTCGCCGATTACGTTGCGGAGCGAGGTCTGGGTGAGTTTCTCGATTGCGTTGGGGAGGTTGTCGATTTCGTAGACTGCCTTCTTGGGGTCGGTAATCTGGAAATAGAGCAGGGCGTTGATTTCGGTGGTAACGTTGTCGCGGGTAATCACCTGCTGCGAGGGGAAGTCGTAGACCTGCTCGCGGAGGTCGATTACGGTGGTGGCAACGGTGCGCACTATGTGGCGGCCGCCGATGCCGACTTCCACGCGGCGCGTGTAGATGGTCTTGGGCTTGTCGATGAAGGGGATGATGAAATTGAGACCGGGCGAGAGCACGCTGTGGAAGCGGCCCAGACGCTCGATAACGCGGGTTTCCGACTGAGGCACAACCTTCACGCCGGCTGAGATAACCACGATGGCGAAAATCACCACCACGGATGCAAGAATCCAGGAAATCATAGGAGTATTGTATTAAGAAAGTTGATTATTGACAGATTATGGCGGGGCGGTTCATACTTGCGGCAGAACCACGGTGAGGATGATGCTGTCGTAGCCGGTAACAATCACCTCGGCGCCTACGGGGATGGCCATAGGCTCGGAGGGAGCCTGCACCTGCCAGTTGTCGCCGTCGATGCGTGCGCGGCCGAGGGCGCCGGGGCGCACGGCTTCGGTGACGATGGCGCGGCGTCCGAGCAGGGCGTCCATGCCCGTGCGCGCGGTGTGGGCTGTGCGCGCGTTATGGATTTTGCGGAACCACGGGAAGGCGACAAGATAGAACCCAAGAGCGGCGACGGCCATTATGACAATCTGCCATACGAGGTCCACCCCGAGCAGAGAGGCCGCCATTGCAAGTATGGCGCCCGCGCCCAGACATAATGCCCAAAGCATCTGCGTGAGCACTTCGACTATAATAAGCACAACAGCTATGATAATCCAGATAAGCCAGAGGTCCATATGAAATTATGATTTTATTGATTGGACAACGGAATGATTCCCAAAGATAGTAAAAAGTTGGAATATAAGATAAAAATTTGCAGAACTTCCCCATACTATGTAGGGACATCGCTTTGCGATGTATAAGTGGTGGATTGCCAATCATACATCGCAAAGCGATGTCTCTACATTGTTGATGAAATGCTGTTGAAAAACAACCTTTCGAAATATGTTGGAGCCGTCGCCGTCAGCCGATGGAGTCGGGCTGCTCGTCGGCGGGAGCGCCGATGGAGTCGGGCATTTCGGTCTGGGTGGCGGCAATTGCGTCGTAGCGTGCAGCGAGTTTCTCGCCGATTTCCAGGCTGAGCGTGCTGAGGCGGTCGCGCTGGGTGTCGTTGAGTTTTACGTCCTTGGAGGCGAAGTCGGCGGCAAGCGTGCTGAGTTCGTCAAGGAATGCGCCATAGGATGCGGCCGACGAGATGGTGTCGATCTGTGCCTGCATTTCCGTAAGTGTGGTTTCGTAGGCGTCGTAGTCTTTTGTGCCTGAACAGGAGGCGAGCATGGCGCCCGCTGCGGCCAGGTATATAAGTTTCTTCATTTGTTGAAACGGTGTGATAAGGTGATTTGAGGATGAATGTATTGTAAATATTCAGAATAGTCGGCTCGGGGAGTATCAGATACCTTCGGATACCACCGGAGTTTCCGCCGGAGCGGGAGTGTCGGGACCTTCCTTGATGAAGACCACGGCAAGCGAGCCCAACACGAGAGATATGCCTGCGATAATCATCATCATATATTGCGGCGCAAGTTCACTGGGTGAACCGATGGCGGAAAGAATCCATCCGCCTGCAAGAGCGCCCACAATCTGCGGAATGCATATCGAGCAGTTGAACAGGCCGAGGTATGCGCCGATATTGCCTGACTTCAGCGAGTTGGTCAGTATGGTGAAGGGCCATGCGAGCATCGCGGCCCAGGCGCAGCCTATGAGAATGAATGACACAAAGAGCAGATACTGGTTGGTAATCAGGCCGGCAGAGATAAATCCTGCCGCGCCGAGCATAAGGCTGAGCGAATAGGAGAACTTGCGGCTGCGGAACAGCGGGAGGCAGACGGCCCACAGCACCGATCCGATGGCCTGCACGGCGAATAGGATACCTACCCAGTTGCCGGCGTCGTTGTATTCGTCGGATTCGGTGTTGAGTACAATCGAGGTGTCGAAGGCGCATTTGGCAGGGTCGGCGAGCGTTGCCGTTGAGGTGCCGTCGAGGAACAGGGCTCCCGAGTTGGGGTCGTGTGTATAAATGTCGGCCATGATGATGCCGCTGCCGGCCTTCATCTGCGAGAGGCGGTCCACGATGGTGAAGCTCGGGGTCTCAATCCCCTCGATGCCGTTGATGATAAGCGTGCGTCCTTCGGTCTCAACCGGAGTGTTGAATGCAAACCGGCTGATGCCGTTGGTCGAGGCGAGCATGTCGTCGGTTACGACGGGCGTAACACGCTCTATTCCCATGGTGGGAGCCGTGATGTCGAGGCCGCCGAAGTCAATCTTCTGCTCCGGCTGCGATGTTGTGGTAAGCTGCACTTGGGTGGCTGCGTGGAATATGCCATCGGCGTCGACGATGCCTGCTACAGCGGCTTTGCCGTTGTCGACAATCAGCAAGGAGTCGGCAGTGAGGATGTATTTGGCGTTGTATGTCGCCGAGGAGCCGTCGGCAAGAGTTTCGGTGATTCCATGGATGGTAGTTGTCTCGGGACAGTCGAATGCCTGCTTGGCGATGGTGCCGTTGGTGTATGTCCACATGAAAAGGAATGCAAACCAGCAGAAGAACTGCACCAGACCTACGGTCCAGAATGTTTTCGGAGCGTTGACAAGCAGTTTGATAAGGTTAGTCTTCTCCTTTTTGTCGGATGCGGCTGCGTTGCCGCCGCCGTTGTATTCGGCGTAGAGTTGCGGAGGCCACTCCTTGATTTTCATGAGCGAGTAGACTACGCACAACAGCAGTATGGCGGCTCCGAAATAGAAGGAGAATACCACCGTCTGCGGAATCACACCGGCTGCCGCAGTGTTCTGAAAGCCGATCCAGGTGAGCAGGAAGGGGAATACGTAGCCTACAATCGAACCGGCGTTGCAGAGGAAGCTCTGTATGGAGTATGCAAGCCCTTTCTGGCGCTCATTGACCATATCGCCCACCAGCATTTTGAAAGGCTGCATGGCCATGTTGATTGAAGTGTCGAGAAGCATCAGCGCGAAAAGGCCGATGAGAATTGCTGAAGATACGGCCAGGCCGAAGCTTCCGGCATTGGGCAGAAGGCACATCACGGCCACGGCCACGAGTGCGCCGGCGATGAGATAGGGGAGACGCCGGCCGAAGCGGTTCCAGGTGCGGTCGGAAGCGGTTCCCACAATCGGCTGTACTACCAGCCCCATCAGAGGAGGCAGAATCCAGAAGTAACTGAGATCGTGGGGGTCGGCCCCGAGTGTCGCAAAAATACGGCTGACGTTAGCGCTCTGCAATGCATATGCAATCTGAACGCCGAAGAATCCGAAACTGAGGTTCCAAAGTTTCCAGAAACTAAGGTCGGGTTTAGTTTTCATGTAGATATCGGGATGGATGTAAGTAAAATAATCATGTTGGCGGTAAAAAACTCCTCATCGGGAGCGATATGCCCCCGTCAGCGGGCGCCTTCGAGCGAATATAGCCAGCGTATTTCTTCGCTCCAGATCAGCTCGTCGGGAGTTTCAAGAATCAGGGGGATATTGTCCATTCGGGGGTCGGCCATCAGCATTACGAAGAAATCCTCGCCGAGTTCGCCTTTCCCGATGGGGGCGTGTCGGTCGACGCGCGATCCCACGCCTTTTTTCGAGTCGTTGAGGTGCATCCCCCGCAGATAGTTGAATCCGACTATGCGGTCGAAATCCGCCCAGGTCTGTTCATAGGCTTCGGGAGTTGTCATATCATAGCCGGCGGCAAACGTATGGCAGGTGTCGATACACACCCCGACGCGGCTTTTATCTTCCACTCCGTCGATTATGGCGGCAAGATGTTCGAAAGCATATCCCAGATTGGAGCCTTGACCGGCGGTGGATTCAATCACTGCGCTGACTCCTTCGGTCTTGTCGAGCGCCATGTTGAGCGAGTCGACGATGCGGGCGATGCATTCTTCCTCTGAGATTTGATTCAGATGTGAGCCGGGATGGAAATTAATCAGCGTAAGCCCCAGCTGGTGGCAGCGGTTCATCTCGTCGAGAAACGCCTGACGCGACATGGCGAGCTTTGCCGAATCGGGCGATCCGAGATTTATAAGAAAACTGTCGTGAGGCAGGATGAAGCGCGGGTCGTAGCCGAGCGCCTGACAACGCTCACGAAACAATTCGGCATCTGCCGGAGTGATTTCAGCTGATTTCCATCGCGAAGGGTTGCGCGTGAACAATGCGAAAGCCTTCATCCCGATTTCACTTGCAAGAAGCGGAGCGTTGGCGATACTGCCTTCTACGGGCACATGAGCACCTATATATTTCATTCAGAGAATGGATGAGTGTGAAGTAAGAAGTTAAGCAACAGCCAGCAATAATTTCGGTTGATAGCTTATGAGATGCAAATTTAGCAAAAGAATTTCAGATGGTGCTCCCGCACAACATAAAAGTTTCCCCGATTTGTAAAAAAATTAGGTGAAAAATACGTAATTTTGCATGTCGTCCAGACGGCATGATGCCGTAGCGGCCGGCGGGGTGCTCGTGGCGAGCTGTCTCTCCGCGGCCGTGAGGCCATTGGAAAGGTAATTTTAAGGGTTGACGCAACGATAGCGTTTTTAAACACGTGCAATTGATGAAAAAGGTAAAAGAAAAACTTTACGGACTCATAGGGTATCCGTTGGGCCATTCGTTCTCACAGAATTATTTCAATAGCAAATTCGAGGCGGAAGGCATCAACGCACGCTACATGAATTTCGAACTGCCCGACATCGGCGACCTGATGGAGGTGCTGTCTGAACATCCGAACCTCGACGGCCTCAATGTGACAATCCCATATAAGGAGCAGGTGATGGCTTATCTCGACGACATCGACCCTGTGGCCCAACGTATCGGAGCCGTAAATGTGATTCAGATTTTGCGCGGCAAGTCCGACCGCGATTTGCGCCTTGTCGGCTTCAACAGCGATATCGCGGGCTTCACCAACTCAATCCGTCCGTTTCTGCGCCCATATCATAAGGCCGCTCTCGTACTCGGCACCGGAGGAGCCTCCAAGGCCATCTGTTGTGGCCTTGAAGACCTCGGCATAAAGCCCCAGCTCGTGTCGCGCACGCCGCGCGGGGGTATTATAGGCTATTCCGACCTTACCCCCGAGGTGATGGAGAGCCACAAGGTGATAGTCAACACCACACCGCTGGGTATGTATCCTCATGTCGACGAATGTCCCGACATTCCCTATGATTGTCTCACTCCCGAGCATCTCTGCTACGACCTTCTCTACAACCCTGACGTGACGCTCTTCATGAAACGTGCCGCCGAGCATGGCGCCGTGGTGAAAAACGGTCTGGAAATGCTTCTGCTTCAGGCATTCGAATCGTGGGAAATCTGGACCGCGCGAAAATAATCTGCAAATAATACAGCCAGTCAAAAAACTTACAACAGTCGCAATGAACAACTTAGGACGCTATGTCTACATCCTCGCTATCCTGCTGATTGCCTTTCCCTTTCAGGTATTCGGCGTATCTGATTTCATAACTCCCGCGCTTGCGCTTTTCGCCGGACTCGTGTTCGCGCTGATATTTCCCATGCCGTTTCCGAAATTCAATAAGAAAGGCTCGAAATATCTTCTTCAGGCTTCGGTGGTCGGACTTGGATTCGGCATGAACGTCGTCACGGCGCTGAAAAGCGGCTCCGAAGGAATGATGTTCACCATCGTGTCGGTAATCGGCGTGATGGCGTTCGGCATTCTGATAGGAATCTGGATGCATCTCAACCGCAAGACGGCCTATCTGATTTCGTCGGGTACGGCGATATGCGGCGGAAGCGCTATCGCTGCCGTCGGCCCGGTTCTGAAGGCCGACGACCACGAAATGGCCGTTTCGCTGGGCGTAATCTTTATACTCAACGCCATAGCGCTATTCATCTTTCCTCCGATAGGCCACTATTTCGGGATGACTCAGGCGCAGTTCGGAACGTGGGCCGCCATTGCCATCCACGACACTTCGTCGGTGGTCGGAGCCGGCGACGCCTATGGGGCGGAGGCCTGCCAGATTGCGACGCTCATAAAGTGCACGCGCGCATTGTGGATTATTCCGCTCGCGTTTGCCACGATGTTTATCTTCCGCGACAAAAAAGGAAGTAAGGTCAGCATCCCCTGGTTTATCTTCCTTTTCGTAGCTGCTATGGTAGTAAACACCTATTGCGGCATCCCTTCGGCCGTAAGCGATACAATTGTCTATATCTCGAAGAAAGCCCTTGTAGTTACCCTTTTCTTTATCGGAGCAGGACTTTCGGTCGGTATGGTGAAAAAAGTCGGTATCCGGCCGCTTCTACTGGCCATACTCCTGTGGATTATCATCGGTGTGTCGAGCTTTATGGTAGTGATGAACACTATCGACTAATCCGGCAGCTCCGTATCCATTCTCAACCTCTCTCAAACCATTGAATTCAGCCGGAAATGAGCGTCAGGCGCCCCATATTGCCATCGATGCCGGCCCTCGGTGCCCTCGCGGCGCTGGTGGCCGGCATTTTAGCGGGATATTTTACCGGGAGTGCGACGGTCTGGCTGACCGTGGGTACCGTGGCAGCTACGCTAATCGCTTACGTGGCCGATCGGCGCCGCATTGCCGCACTCGGGCTGTTCGCCGTGCTCGGGATGGCGGCGTATACGCTTGCACGGCCTCCACGGGTCGACATCCCGGAGACTGGGATTACGGTTGCGGTGACGGCGCATGTGGCCCACGCGCGGCAGAACGAGCTTAACCAGCGGCTTGTGCTCGATGTGGAAGAGGGAGCATGGAAGGGAGTCCGCCTGTTAGTCTATAGTCATGCCCTCACACCTGTGGTAGGACGTGGCGACCGCATTTCCGCACAATTGCATCTGATGCCGCCCGATGTCGGTTTCAAGGTCCCCGACGAGTTTTCTATGGTCCCATACTGCCGTACACACCACATTGCGGCGATAGCCCACTGCGGTGAGGGGGCCATCAGGGTTGTGGGGTATGCTCCGGATTGGTCGGACCGACTGAGCGCTTGGCGCGAAAAAATTGCAGACTTCATATTTTACCGCACTGGCCTGCGGCCGGACACGGCCGAGATGTTATGCGCGCTGCTGACGGGATGCGACGACTTTCTCGACGAAAATATCCGTGCGGAATTCACCACTGCAGGGCTTGCCCATGTGCTTGCTCTCAGCGGCACCCACCTCGCCGTCATAGCTATGATTCTCGGTCTACTTCTGATTCCCCTGCGCGTGGTGGAGCACCGGAGGGCTGCTGGAGCGGTGCTTCTGGCGTGTCTGTGGGGATATGTGGCGCTCACGGGAGCGTCGCCCTCGGTGGTCAGAGCCTGTCTGATGGTGTCGATTGTGGCGGTTGGCAGATTCGCCTCCATGTCTGGCAACCCGCTCAACAGTCTGTGTGTCGCCGGTATTCTTATCCTGATTTTTGACCCTGAGGCACTTTTCATGCCCGGTTTTCAGCTTTCGTTTGCGGCCGTGGCGGCCATTCTGATGTTCGGCGCGAAAATCCGCGATCTCGGCGGCCGCAGTCAGTGGTGGCGCCTGCTGCTGGGGTGGGGAGGTGTCTGCGTTGCCGCTGTGGCAGGCACAGCTTTGATTTCCGCATGGCATTTCCATGAGTTCCCGCTGCTTTTTCTCGCCTCCAATCTGCCGGTCGGCCTGCTCCTCCCCTGGTTCATGGGTCTGGGGATGCTTAAGATGGCCTTTGCCGTCGCGGGTATCCACGCCGCGTGGCTTGCTGGAACGCTTAACGCCATTTACGACGTGATGACCGCCACGGCGCAATGGGTGGGAGACATGGGATTCTCGTCGGTCAAAGGGTTGTATTTCAGTGCGTGGTGGCTGGTGCCATATTTCCTGGCGTTGATTCTGCTGTGGCTCGCGTGGGAGCAGCGGCGCCTCCTGCCGGCAATAGGTGCGGGCTTCGTCGCGGTCGGAGCGGTCAACGTCGCACTTCTTATTCCCGATGTGGAACGAGACACCGAAAGCTACGCGATTTACGATTATTACGCTACGACTTTGCTGTTGCGCGACGGCCGGGAGGTCTGGTTCGTGACCGATGCTCCGGAAAAATACCATCAGTCGCTGATAGAGCGCACCTCTTTCCGTCTTGACAAGTATTACTCGCGCAGAGGGGTCGATTCCGTGAGGGTGGTGAGCAGACTCAGGCATCCTTACTTCCGGGCCGACGGAAAGCGGTGGACTACATCAGGAAGTGAGGTAGTGCTTCTCAACGCCGACTGGCGTCAACTTTCCGACAATGACATCCGTGCGGCTGTTGTCCCCGTCAGCGACAGGAAACTCATACTGCTGGTTACCACCGGATTCCGTGGAGATTTGCCGAAAATATGTCGTATGAGCGGAGCCGACCGCATAGCCATATCGCGGCGGCTCGCGGAGGAGCGGCGTGAAAAACTGGCTGAGGCGCTGGCATCAGAAGGAATACCATTTGCCATCGGGCTTGAAGGTGAACTTTGAAGGGGGGAGGCGCTCCGGGAGTCTTATAGGCCGAGACTGCTTAGACCGCGCCGGAAGTGAGGCGAATCATATTCCTCCCGGTCGACGACTCGGCCGGCATACTCCACAAGATCAATATCGATTATTATCTTTCCCTCTGCCTTATCGGCGGGTGTGCGGCCGCGTTTACGTTCATATGCTTTGAATTTCGACTCCAGAACGGCGCAGTCGAAGGCAGTTGTACCATAAACTACCGCGTTGAGATATGTGCCTGCGGCGGTTGTGCCGTCGGGGGCTTCGGTCGGCGTCTCATATGGAGTTGTCTCCACCCCCGCAGGCATGAATCTACGCAGCCATACCAGGGCGCGGGAAACCTCCTCCGCACGGTTCTCGACATTGCTGCCGATGCTTATCGTGATGCTTTTCAATGCCATTGCTGTCGGGGTATCGGTTCAGATATTCTGGTCGACGCCGCGCATGCTCAGGGCTATGCGTCCGCGGCGGATGTCGATGTCTACGACTTTCACCATCACGTGCTGGTTTAGTTTCAGTACCTGCGACGGATGACCGACGCGCTTCCCTTCGGCGAGCTGCGATATGTGTATCAGTCCGCTCTTGTGAATGCCCAGATCCACGAAGGCACCGAAATCCGTTATGTTGTTGACGATTCCGGGAAGTATCATCCCCTCGCGCAGGTCGTTGATGTCGGAAATCGACTCGTCGAAACTGAATGAAGATGCCTTTTGGCGCGGGTCGCGGCCGGGCTTCTCAAGTTCGGAGATTATGTCGGCGAGTGTCTCCACCCCGGTATCTGCATCCGTGTAGGCCGCGATGTCAACGCCCTTGATTGCCGCGGGTGAATGGATGAAGTCGTCGAGCGGCATCCCGGCGTCGGCTGCCATGCGAGCCACAAGCGGATAGCGCTCGGGATGTACGGCAGTATTGTCGAGAATGTTTTTTCCGGTTGGCACGCGAAGAAAGCCGGCCGCCTGCTCGAATGCTTTCGGGCCCATGCGCGGCACTTTCCTGATGGCTTCGCGCGAGGGAAAGTCACCATGCTCGGCTCGGTAGGCCACGATGTTGGAGGCGAGAGTGTCGCCGATGCCCGATACGTAGGCAAGCAGTTCGCGCGACGCGGTGTTCACGTCGATGCCTACGGAGTTGACGCATGAGGCAACGGTCATATCGAGGCTTGCCTTGAGCTTGGTCTGGTCGACATCGTGCTGATACTGGCCCACGCCGATGGCTTTCGGGTCGATTTTTACGAGTTCAGCCAGAGGATCCATGAGTCGGCGCCCTATGGAGACGGCTCCGCGCACGGTGACGTCGTGGTCGGGGAATTCCTTGCGCGCCAGGGCGGAGGCCGAGTAGACCGATGCTCCATTTTCGTTTACCACGAAAATCTCCACTTCGCGGGGATAACGCAGCGATTTCAGAAACCGCTCGGTCTCGCGGCTGGCGGTGCCGTTGCCAAGCGAGATCGCCTCGATGTGGTAGCGGGCCACAAGGTGCAGAACCGTTTTTGACGCACCTTCGATGTCGGAGGCGGGAGGGGTGGGATATATTACGTCGTGGGCGAGCAGATTGCCGTTGGCGTCGAGACATACCACTTTGCATCCTGTGCGGAAACCGGGGTCGACACCCATGATGCGTTTTGATCCGAGAGGAGCGGACAGCAGAAGCTGACGCAGATTGTCGGCGAATGTGTCGATGGCTGCCGAGTCGGCGCGGAGTTTCGCCTCGGCGGCGAATTCATTTTCGATAGCAGGACGCGTAAGGCGCCGGTAAGCGTCGTCGACGGCGTCGAGAATCACATCCTGACATTCCTCCGAGCCGTTTGGCTTGAGAAATATGGGGTAGAGGCGGCCGAGGGTGCGCTCGTCGTCGACATCGATGCTCACTTTCAGAATTCCTTCGGCTTCGCCACGCCGCATAGCGAGGTAGGCATGCGAGCCAACGCGCCGCAGGGGTGTGGAAAAATCGAAATAGTTGGCGTAGTTCGCTCCTTCATCCTCTTTCCCTTTCACCGCTTTGGATGATATTACGGCGAAGCGGCGGAACTGGTCGCGCACGCGCGAGCGGGCCGCCTCCGATTCGTTCACCCACTCGGCTATGATGTCGCGGGCTCCCTTTATGGCTTCGTCGGCGGTAGCGACTTTCTCGCCGGTGAATTTTGCGGCTGCCCGGCCTACGTCGGGCGTGCGCTGAGCCATGATGATTTTGGCAAGCGGTTCCAGACCGGTTTCGCGGGCCATCTGGGCGCGTGTGCGTCGTTTCGGTTTGTAGGGGAGATAGATGTCCTCGAGTTCCGAGGAGTTGAGCGTGGCGAGGATACGTTCCTCGAGTTCGGGTGTGAGTTTCTCCTGGCTGCGTATGGTTTCGAGGATATATGCGCGTCGCTTTTCGAGTTCGGCAAGTTCGGCCGCGCGCTGCTCGATGCGGAAAATCGCCACCTCGTCCATATTGCCGGTGGCTTCCTTCCGGTATCGGCTGATGAACGGGATTGTAGCGCCATCGGCAAGGAGGTTGATGACGGCCGTGACGTGGGCCGGATTCAGCCCGAGTTCCCGGGCAATGATGGCGTCGGGCGTGGTGGCGTTTTGCATGGATGAGAAGTATAAGGAAAATCAGCGCGAACGCAGCGTGATTAGTGTGATTTCGGGAGTAGCGCCCATGCGCATGGGAATGCCTACGGTTCCGGCGCCGATGTTTACGTATAGGTGGCGTCTACCGGTGGAATCGGAATATAGGCCGCCCCACGTGGGATAACGCCAGGCTGCGGGCGATATGCTGCCCAGCTCAATCTGCATGGCGTGTGTGTGGCCCGAAAGAGTAAGGGCTACGTTGGCGTCCGGTGTGGCGGCGATGGAATCGACCCAATGCTGCGGATTGTGGGTCAGCAGGATTTTGGAGTTGGAGTCGGAAAGCGCGGGATATGCTCTGGAAAGAGAACCATAGATGGTGAATGGCGGGTCGCCGATGTTCTCCACTCCGATCAGGGCAATTGAATCGTTGCCGCGTCGAAGCCATTCCGTTTCGTTGAGGAGCAGGCGCATGGGCGTGTGCCGGTAGAGGTCGTAGAGGCGCTGCATGTTGTCGGCCTTCCGGGCAGGGGAGGGCCAGTCGAGATAGTCGCCGTAGTCATGGTTGCCGAGAATGGCGTAGACGCCCATCGGAGCATCGAGGCTGCTCAGGGGGCCGATGAATGGCTGCATCTCGTCGGAGCGGCGGTTCACGATGTCGCCGGTGAACACGATAACATCCGCGTGGAGCGCGTTGATGCGGTCCACAAGGTCCGCGACGAACGTCGTGTCGGAGCCGAATGTGCCGGTATGGAGGTCTGAAAATTGAGCAATCGTCATTCCATCGAATGCCGGGGGAAGATTTTCCACCCGTACTTCAACATGGCGCACATCGATACGGTAGCGGTTTATCAGCGCTCCCCACCACATGGCTGCAAATAGAATCGCACTCAATCCGATGCCGGCTTTTGTAAGCCAGTGCAGGCGGTCGCGTCGGAAGAGCCGAGGCGCTGAGGCTATCAGGTCGACAATCACCCCGACGTATTTCGAGGCGTAGACGCTGAGCCATGCGAAAAGCGTCCACATTTTTATGGCCAGGGTCTGCTCCGAACCGAAGCGGGCCGGCAGACACATGGCCACAACCATCAGTGCCACAAGCGCGATTGAACTCCATAGAGTAAGGCGGCTCCATAGCGGGCTTTGGCATCTGCGGCGCGTCTGCACGTAGATATAAGCGTCGGCAATGATGCCGACACAAAGCAGAACGGCGAGAGCAAGCAGAGGGGCACGCATGGAGGGGAGGAGAATCAGATGTGGGAGGGGGGGAGCGCGGCGAGCTTGTTGCGCAACGGGTTGGCATACATGCGCATGATCTGGTCGCGCATGAATTCGCGTTCTTCGGCCGAAACGTCGGGAAGGTCAACCTTGTCGAGCTGCGACTCGATATAGCTGTTGAACGCCTCCACTTCGGCCGGGGAATACTCTGAGGCGAAGCGGCTGCCACCTTCCACCCGGTCGAATGCAATGTAGTTGACCGGATAAATGCGGTAGTTGCGATGGATTTCGGAATCGATAATGGCGCATACGCGGTGAACGACCTCCACCTTGTCGGGGTTCTCTGCCATGGACTCCAGCTGCGGATTGATACACGGGCAAAAGGCGAAATTAACGCGGCCCTTGTACTGAAGGATGCCCGTCTCCATGCTGAACAGGTCGTCGCGCTGCGATTTCTTGAATTCCGGGTCGCGGCGGCGCGCAAGGAATTCGCGGGCCTTCAGATAATCGTTGGGGTCGTATTCGTAGGATATGGACAGAGGAGTAATGTTCAGCCCCATCAGCCGCTCGGCCATGAATTCGGAGTCGCCGCTGAGAGCGAGCATTTTGATTACACTCTCCTGGGTAAGGTCGTTGGAATCCTTCGCGCGCCCCTCGCGCTGGGCGAGCCATACCGACTGGTGTTTCTCGCCGATGCAGTAGCGGATGTAGCCCGAGAGCTGCTTTGCGGCTTCAAGAGCTTTGGTAAGGCGCAGATTGCGCTTTACGATGATGCCCTTGTTGAGCCTTACGAGGTTCTCGATCCAGGGGTAGATAAGCAGGTTGTCGCCCAGAGCAACCTCCTGTGCGGGAAGTCCGTGGCGAATCATCACAAGGCCGAGAAACGATGCGTCGAGCACTATGTCGCGGTGATTGGAAATGAACAGCGCGTTGTGGCCGGGGCAGATGTTCGCCTCTCCGCTTTCGCTTACGCCGGCGGTGGTCTTGCGCTCGAGCAGTTCGAGAATGCCGAGCATCACCGTGTGCTGGAACTCGTCTTTGCCGCGCAGGGCGGTGAGCTGCGATACCAGCGAGGGGTAGTCGGCGTCGGGCATTACGTACTTTATGGCGTTTTCAAAGCCGGGTTCAGCCACGAGCTGCTTCATGTGGCGTTGAAATTCACTGTCGTCGTAAGGGGCTATATCTTGAAATTCTTCCTTCATAACTTGCAGGTGCAATTTGTGGCAAATTTACAAATACCCTGCCAAATCTTAAAAACTTCACGACCCTTTTAGGTTAATTTAATAATGTGCAAAGAGGGCCGTGAACTGTGCAATATGAGGTCAGAATGTTGATATAAGCCGGTTTACTGCTCTGCGTAGGAGAGCACGGTGGGACTCTCGACGTCCACGCCGAACTCTTTGGCACGTGCCATTATGGCACGGGCAAGGCGCGGTTTGAGTTCTTCGGGACAATAGCGGAAATATGCTTCGGCAGCACGCACATGGGCGGCGTCGGGCATGGGGTACTCGCGGCGCTCGGGAAGTCCGAATACTGAATCTGGAAGTTCTTTTTTCTCTTCGTAGGAAATACGGTCGGTCATGGCGATGGAATGTTTAATTGTTTTTACAGAGATTAAACAATCCGTCGGCGCCGATGGTTTGGTGCAGTATGTCCGAATCAGATGGTGAGCACAAACGTCTCCAGCCAGATGCACACCATGCCGGCTATATATCCCAGGAAGGCCATCCACGTGATTTTCTTTGCGTACCAGAGGAATGGAATCTTCTCAATGCCCATGGCCACAACGCCGGCGGCCGAGCCGATGATGAGCATGGAGCCTCCCACGCCGGCGCAGAATGTAAGCAGGTGCCAGAACAGGCCGTCCTCCACGAAATAGGCTGCGTAGGCCGGATTGGCGGCAGCGGCGATCATGTCGGGCGTCATTACGGGATACATGTTCATACAGGCGGCTACCAAGGGTACATTGTCGACAATCGACGAGAGCACGCCTATCACACCGTTGATGATGTATGGCTGATGGAATGTCGAGTCGAGCCACATGGCCAGATGGTTGAGGATTCCGGCTTGCTGGAGGGCACCGACCGAAAGAAGGATGCCGAGGAAGAAGAGGATGGTCGACATATCGATATGGCGCACTACCTGCGATATGCGGCCCTCGATTTTACCGTCGAGGCGGTAGCGGCGCACGATTATCTCGGTGAGAAGCCACAGAAGGCCGAGCGAAATCAGAATGCCCATGTAGGGAGGGAGATGTGTGATTGACTTGAACAGGGGCACGAACAGCAGGCCGGCCACGCCGCAGACCAGGATAAGGATGGAGATTCTGCCGTGGTGGCGGCTCATCTCGTAGCCGATACGTTGGTCGATGGCGTTGAGCTGCTCCATCGGCTCGTTCTTGATGGCGCGCGAGGCGATGAATGTCGGTATCACCACTGAGATGAGCGAGGGAAGAATCAGATTGACGATAAGGCTTACCGACGATACGTAGTTCTTCATCCACAACATAATCGTGGTTATGTCGCCGATGGGCGACCATGCGCCGCCCGAGTTGGCCGCCAGGACGATGACGCATGCAAAGAGCCAGCGCTCCTTCTGGTTGGAGAGCATCCGCCGGAGCATCATCACCATGATGATGGTGGTGGTCATATTGTCGAGTATGCTCGAAAGGAAAAACGCCACGAAGGCCAGCACCCACATCAGGCCGCGCTTGTTTTTCGCGTTTATGTGCCTTACGATGATGTTGAAGCCTCCATAGCGGTCGATAAGCTCCACTATGGTCATGGCGCCGATGAGGAACACCACTATCTCGCACGTGTCGCCCAAAGCAATGATTAAATCTTCCGAGAGATTGGGATCGTGGCCGCCTATGGCATAGACTGCCCAGAGCAGGCCGCACATCATCAGTGCGAATGTGGCTTTGTTGATGTTAATCACGTGCTCGAGGGCTATCATGAGGTAGCCCGCCACGAAGAGCACAATCATCAGCGTAATCATCGGGGTAGGGGGGAAGACGGTCGTGCCGGCGACGCGGCGCGACGGTTGAAACGGTTTGGGTTGATTGGTTTACAGTAAGTAACTGTTCAGAATAGTTTTGAGCGGTTACTTATCGCAAATATACGATTAATTGGCGAAAAATTTCCGTAATTATTCGTGATGCGCCGTAAATGCCAATTTCTTATCCGATTTGCCAAATGAAATCCCGATGAGATGCCGGAGGAGGCCGCCCTGGCTCCTGCGAGCCGTCAGTCAATACGCCGGATTGAGGCGCCGAGTGCATTGAGGCGCTCGTCGATATTCTCGTATCCGCGGTCGATCTGCTCGATATTGCCTATTGTGCTGGTGCCTTTGGCCGACATCGCCGCAAGGAGCAGGGCGATACCCGCACGGATGTCGGGCGAGCTCATATTGTTGGCGCGGAGGGTGAACTTATGGTCGTGGCCGATGACCACGGCACGGTGGGGGTCGCACAGAAGTATCTGGGCGCCCATGTCTATGAGACTGTCGACAAAGAAGAGGCGGCTCTCGAACATTTTCTGGTGGATAAGCACACTGCCGCGGCACTGCGTGGCCACTACGAGCATCACGCTGAGAAGGTCGGGGGTGAGGCCGGGCCATGGAGCGTCGGCTATGTTCATGATTGAACCGTCGAGCGAAGTCTCGATGATATAACTTTCCTGGGCAGGCACGTAGATGTCGTCGCCTCGCTGCTCCAGGCGGATACCGAGCCTGCGGAAGCTTTCGGGGATAATGCCGAGATTGCGGTAGCTCACGTTCTTTATGGTGAGCTCGCTGCGCGTTATGGCTGCCATGCCGATGAAACTGCCTACCTCGATCATATCCGGGAGAATCGTATGCCGGATTTCAGGTCCGTGCTCGCGCCATAGGTCGGGTTGGCCGTCGACGGTGAGCAGATTCGAGCCTGTGCCGTATATGGTATAGCCGATTTTCTGCATGAGCGAGCAGAGTTGCTGCACGTAGGGTTCGCATGCGGCATTGTAGATGGTGGTTGAGCCTGTGGCGCACGCGGCGGCCATAAGGATGTTGGCCGTACCGGTCACGGAGGCTTCGTCGAGAAGCATGTAGCAACCCCTGAGATGTTTTTCCGGGATGGTCAGAAGATATGCCTTGAGGGTTGGGTCATATTCGTAGCCGGCTCCGAGATTCATGAAGCCCTGGATGTGGGTGTCGACTTTGCGGCGCCCGATTTTGTCGCCTCCCGGTTTGGGGAAATATGCCTTCCCCATGCGGCCCAGCAGCGGGCCGACCACAAGCACCGATCCTCGCAGGCGTGCGCACCGCTTCACGAAATCCTCGCTCATGGCATATCCGGCATCGATATTCCGGGCACAGAAGGTGTAGAGTCCGCGCCGGTGGCGCGTGATTTCCACGCCGAGCATGCGCAGGAGCTCGATGAGGTTTTTGACGTCGCTTATTTCGGGCACATTGTCGATTGTTACCTCGCGCGATGTCAGCAATGTGGCGCTGATTACCTGCAAAGCTTCGTTTTTTGCACCCTGAGGTACGATTTCGCCGCTGAGCGGCCTGCCGCCTTCGATTATGAATGATGCCATGGATGGGTTGTGGATTTCAGTATGTGTTTTTATCCGATATGGATTACTTCGGGATGAAGCGTGACGCCGAAACGCTCGGCGACGCGATTGATTACAGCCTGCTCGAGAGCCACTACGTCGGCTCCGGTTGCCCGGCCGGTGGCGTTGACGATTACCAGCGGTTGCGCGGGCCAGAGAGCGGCCCCTCCGCGGGTGAGCGGTTTGCACCCGGCCTTGTCGATGAGCCATGCGGCCGAGAGCTTGACATCGCCGGAGTCGAGACGATGTCCGGGTATCGGAGCGTCGCTCTGCGCCTGAATACGCTCATATTCCGCGGGCGTGACAACAGGATTCTTGAAGAAGCTTCCGGCGCTTCCGGTCTGCGCGGGAGAGGGGAGTTTGGCGTCGCGCAGCGAGATGACTTCGCGGCGCAACATTTCGGGCGTGAGCCTCTGCGGGTCGGCGTCGCCGAAGGCTTTCTGGAGTGCTGCATAGCTTAGCACGGGCTTCGGAAGTGTGGATAACTCTACGACGGCCTCGTAGACGATGAGCGAACCCGTGCGGTCGAGATGCTTGAACATAGAGTCGCGGTAGCCGTAGCTGCAATCGGCGTTGGATAGCGCAAGGGTGCGCCCTGTGGCGGTGTCAAAGCAGCGTATTTCCACCGCCACATCTTTCCATTCGGTGCCGTAGGCCCCTACGTTCTGCACCGAGGCGCCCCCAACTTCGCCGGGGATGCCCGAGAGGTTTTCAATGCCCCAGAGCCCACGGGCGCAGGCTTCGCGGCAGAGGTCGTCGAGCGTTACTCCGGCACCTGCGGTGCAGACCACGCGGCCTTCAGTGTCGGGCGCGGAAAATTCCATGCGGGCAGAGCGGCAGTGAACCACCGTCCCGTCATAGTGCGGACTGACAAAAAGCATGTTGCTGCCGCCACCTATGGGAAGAACGTCGGCGAGCATCCCGCTTTCGTAAAGCGTGCCAAGGTCGTCGGCGTTGTCGTATTCAATCAAACGGCCACATCCGGCCTTGAGGCCGAATGTGGTCATTCGTGTAAGGTCGTAACCTTCGTGTATATCAATCATATCAACTGATGAGGGAGAGGGGGAGTGGCGGGCGTCAGCCGCCGAAATTGTCGTAGTGGATGTTGGCGGGATCTACGCCGAGCGAGTCAAGCATGCCGTTCACGGCCTTGCTCATCGGGCCGGGACCGCACATGTAGTATTCGATATCCTCGGGCGACTCGTGGTCCTTGAGGTATGTGTCGTAGATTACCTGATGCACGAATCCGGGGGTGTATTTCACTCCTGCGGCGTCGGCGGCAGGGTCGGGACGGTCGAGAGCCAGGTGGAACTTGAAGTTGGGGAACTCTTTCTCAAGCTGCAGGAAGTCGTCGAGATAGAATACCTCGTTGAGGGCACGGGCGCCGTAGAAGAAGTTCATCTTGCGGTCGGTAGTATGTAGCGTCTTGGTCATGTGCATGATCTGAGCGCGCAGGGGAGCCATGCCGGCGCCGCCGCCAATCCACATCATCTCGTTTTTGGTGTCGAAAATCGGGTGGAAGTCACCGTAGGGGCCGCTCATCAGCACTTTGTCGCCGGGCTTGAGGGTGAATATATAGCTTGATGCGATACCGGGGTTCACATCCATGAAGCCCACTTCTGGTTTCGGCTTGAACGGGGGAGTGGCGATGCGCACGGTGAGCATGAAGCGGTCGCCTTCGGCCGGATAGTTGGCCATGGAGTAGGCGCGGACCGTTGTCTCGGGGTTGACGCACTTGAGGTTGAACAGACCGAATTTCTCCCATGCCGGCAGATACTCCTTGCCAATCGAGGCTTTGTCGATGTCTTTGTCGTAATCGATAGAGAAGGGTGGAATCTTGATCTGAGCGTAGGAGCCGGGGATGAAGTTCATGTGCTCGCCTTCGGGGAGTGCCACTATAAATTCCTTGATGAATGTGGCGACATTGTTGTTCGACACCACGGTGCACTCGTATTCCTTGATGTCGAGCACTTCGGCCGGAACCTTGATGTCGAGGTCGCCCTTCACTTTCACCTGGCAGGCGAGTCGCCAGTTGTCTTTAATCTCCTTGCGGGTGAAATGTACGGCTTCGGTGGGGAGAATCTCGCCGCCACCTTCGGTGACGCGCACCTTGCACTGGCCGCAGCTGCCTTTGCCGCCGCAGGCCGAAGGGAGGAAAACGTTTTCGGTGGCCAGGGCCGAGAGAAGCGGACGCCCGGATTCGACGCTCACCTTGCGGTCGTCGTTGATGGTGACGGTCACTTTGCCCGAGCTGACCAGGAAGTGCTTGGCCACGAGGAGCACTATAACCAGCAGAAGGGTAATCACTAAGAAAATACCTATTCCCGACAGAAGGGTGGCGCCCATGGGCGACGTTGCGAGTGTAGTCATTCTGTTGTGTTGCTAATCAGATTTTGATGCCGAGGAAGCTCATGAAGGCGATGCCCATCAGAGCGCAGATTATGAAGGTGATGCCGATGCCGCGCAGCGGGGCCGGAACGTTGGAGTAGGAGGCCACACGCTCGCGGATGGCGGCGATTGCCGAAATGGCCAGAAGCCAGCCGATACCCCAGCCGGCGCCGGCGCATGTGGCGGTCCATACGCTGTCGAATCCGCGCTGCTGCATGAAGAGCGAACCGCCGAGAATGGCGCAGTTCACGGCTATTAGAGGCAGGAAGATGCCGAGCGACGCATAGAGCGACGGAGAATATTTCTCTACGGCCATCTCGACGAGCTGGGTCATCGATGCTATTACGGCGATGAACATGATGAGCGAGAGGAAGCTGAGGTCTACGTCGGCGAAATCAGGCCCGAGCCAGCTCAGGGCGCCTGCCTGGAGCACGTAGGTCTGGAGCAGGTAGTTGATCGGGAGGGTGATGACCAGCATGAAGGTTACGGCTACGCCCAGACCGAAGGCGGTCTTTACGTTTTTCGACACGGCCAGGAATGAGCACATGCCCAAAAAGTAGGCGAACACCATGTTGTCGACGAAAATCGACCGTATGAACAGATTCAGGTTTTCCATCTGCGGTAGATATATGTATTCTGTTGTCTTCTAAAGGGTAGGGGTTATGGCTCTGTCGCGGATTATTTCTCCTGCAGTTCCTTGTTGTGGGCGCGGTGTACCCAGATTATGCATGCCACCACGATGAGAGCCATGGGTGGGAGAATCATCAGGCCGTTGTTGGCGTAGCCGGCGTCGTAGAAGCATTGGGGAACCACCTGGAATCCCATCAGAGTGCCGCTGCCGAGCAGTTCGCGGAAGAAGGCCACGATTACGAGCACGAGCGAGTAGCCGATGCCGTTGCCCACACCGTCGAGAAACGACGGCCAGGGCTTGTTGCCCATGGCGAAGGCCTCGAGGCGTCCCATCAGGATACAGTTGGTGATGATCAGCGACACGAATACCGAGAGCTGGCGGCTGACGTCGTAGGCGAATGCTATCAGCAGCTGGTTGACGATGATTACCAGGGCAGCCACCACCACGAGCTGCACGATGATGCGGATGTTGGTGGGGATGGTGTTGCGCAGCAGCGATATAATCACGTTGGAGAAGGCAAGCACGGCGATTACCGAGATACCCATCACCAGCGCCGGCTCAAGTTTGGCCGTTACCGCCAGCGCGGAGCAGATGCCGAGCACCTGTACCACTACGGGGTTGTCCTTCGAGAAAGGGTTGAAGAAAATATCCTTGTTTTTGATTTTTTCTGCCATGACAGGGAGAATTCAAAATGTGTGAAATCAACTTGTTAAGTGTGTGCGGTCCGGATGGGATGCCCGGCGCTTCAGCGGGCTGCCTTTTCGAGGTAGGCGCGATAGGGGCTGAGGCAGTCGCCAAGCATGGCGCTGACACCCTTGGAGGTGATAGTGCCTCCGGAGATGCCGTCGACGTAGTCGGCGTCGCCTTCGGGTTTCATCCCTTTCTTCACGACCTCGACGGGGAGGAACCGGCCGCTTTTGAAAATTTCTTTTCCTTCAAACTGGTCGATGAATGCCGGTTTTGTGATCTCGGCGCCCAGTCCCGGGGTCTCTCCCTGATGGTCGAAGAAGGCGCCGTAGATGGTTGTACCGTCGCTGTCGATTGCCACATATCCCCAGATCGGGCCCCAGAGGCCCATACCGGCGAGCGGAAGCACATATTTGGTGGCTCCGTCGGCCATAGTGCAGACATACACGGGGAGCTTGCGCTCGGCTGCCGGCTTTTTGGCCTCTGCGGCCACGTCGACGGCGAATGCCTCGTTGCCTTCGGCTACGATGCTGCCCTCGGTATCGACAATCAGTTGCGAGGTTACGGTGGTGTTGAAGGTCTCGACTACGTCGGAGCGGTCGGTAGCCACATGGACCGACATGAGAATCTGCCTCATCTTGTCGGCGTCGGCGTTCTCCTGCTGGCGGCTTTTAAGCCCCATGGCGGTGAATGCCAGGGCGGCTCCCACCACAATCACCATTACGGTGATGTAGACTATGGTGTAGACGTTGCTTTGCTTGTTGATCATATCGTGGTTATGATGATTGTCTGTTCAAATTCTTCGGGTTGGGGCGCTCAGCGTTTCACGCGGCTCAAACGGCGACGCACGTTGGATTCGACCACACAGTAGTCGATAAGCGGGGCAAGCGCGTTCATAAGCAGCACGGCCAGCATGGCTCCTTCGGGATAGCCGGTATTGTAGGTTCGGATGATTATGGCGATAGCGCCTACCAGGAAACCATAGATGTATTTGCCGGTGTTGGTGCGGCAGGCCGTCACGGGGTCGGGGGCCATGAACACGGCTGCGAAGGCGAATCCGCCGAGGCAGAGCTGATCGGCCACCGAAAGGAAGGATGCCGGATAGGTAGGCGTCGCGAATGCGTTGGCAATCAACGCCATGACGGCGCCTCCGGCGAATACCGACAGGATGATGCGCCAGCTGGCTATGCCGGTGAGCAGCAGGATGGCCGCGCCCACGAGGATGAACAGCGTGGAGGTTTCAGCAAACGATCCGGGCATCAGGCCGAGAAACATCTGCCAGGTGGTGAGCGGTTCGTTGGTGAGGGTGGTCATAGCCTGGGCAACCTCGGCATGCGAGCCAACGGTAGCCGATGCCAGCTGACCCAGTGGGGTGGCGCCGGTGAAGCCGTCGGGAGCCTGGCCTCCGAAGCCGAGCATCGGGCTGAGCGACACGAACACGCCGTCGCCGCTCATTTTGGCGGGATATGCGAAGAAGAGGAAGGCGCGCGTCACCAGGGCTACATTAAATATATTGTAGCCGGTTCCGCCGAACACTTCTTTTACGAAAATCACGCTGAAGGCTGTAGCTACGGCAATCATCCATAGCGGCGTCTCGATGGGGCATATCATGGGAATGAGAAGTCCTGTAACGAGAAATCCCTCCTGAATCTCCTCCTTGCGCCACTGTGCGACGACAAACTCAATGCCGAGGCCCACTACGTAGCTCACCACGATGCGCGGAAGTACGGCGAGAAATCCGTAGAACAGCAGGCTCCAGAAGGGGAACTCGGTCTGACCGCAGGCCAGCCAGTGCTGGTAGCCGGTGTTGTACATGCCGAAAAAGAGGCAGGGGAGCAAGGCCAGCACCACGATAATCATCGTGCGCTTGGAATCCATGCTGTCGTGGATGTGCACGCCCGAGGCCGAGGTCTCGTTGGGAGTGAACAGGAAGGTGTCGAATCCGTCGAACACCGAGCGGAAGGCATGGAGTCTGCCACCCTCGCTGAAGTGCGGACGGGCTTTGTCGAATATTTTCTTTAATGCTTTCATATCTGATGGTTCACATCGGTGCTGATTGGTTCATTCAGTTCTTATTCAAGCTCTTTGCGCAGATAGTCGAGGCCTTCGCGCACGATTTTCTGCAACTCGAGCTTCGAGGTGTCGACGTATTCGGCCAGCGCGAAATCCTCCGGTGCCACCTCGTAGATGCCAAGCTGCTCCATGCGGTCGATGTCGCGGGCTATGATGGCCTTTATGAGATATTCGGGGAGAATGTCGAGAGGAACGACATCGTCATACTGCCCGCTCATTATCATGGCGCGGCGGCCACCGAGAAGGCGGGCGTCGGGGTTAAAAAGCTTTTTGGCAAGGAAATGACCGGGAAACGAGCGGCTGGTGCTCATCTTTTTGGGCGAAACGGAGGCCCATCCCATGAATTCGTCGGCATCGTCGCCTTCGGGAATCACGGTGATCTGCGTGTAGGGATAGCGCAGGTAGCCGTCGGCTCCGGCGTTCACTCCGGTGAGCACGTTGCCCGAAATAACGCGGTGGTGGCGTCCGTCGGCCTTTACCTCTCCCTTCAGCAGCTCGCTGAGCGAGGCTCCGACAAGGGTTTCGACCATCTTGGGCGTCTCGATTTCAGATCCGGTGAGGGCCACGGTGGTGAAGCAGGGCACTGTACCCGTAAGGGCGAGAGTGCCGATGCGCATCAGGGTGTCGAGCGTAAGGGTCATCACGGTCTCACCCTTGTTGACGGGTTTTACCAGGCCGATGGCCGTGCCGGCGTTGCCCGAAGGATGAGGTCCGCTTACGGTGACCATCTCGGCGCCTTCAAGGTCGGGAATCTGCAGCCAGGTCTGGCGGGTTACGTATACCTTTCCGGCTGTCAGTGTGGACAGCAGTCTCACTCCTGCCTGCATCGCCTTGCGCTGGTCGTCGGTAAATTCGGAGGGGCTTTCGGCCAGCGGAGCGGAGTCGAAGCCGGAGACGAAAATATCACGTATCTCGGCGTCGGGATTGGTGACGATGGCATAGGGGCGCTGGAGCGTCATGGCCCAGAGCCCGGATTCGAGCAGAAGGGCTTTGGCCTTTGCTCCATCGGTGAGGGCGCCCTCTACAGAGCGTTTCATAGCCTGCTCGCCGGTTACTTCAACCTCCACACGAAGAATCTTGCGGCGCTCTCCGCGCACCACGGCCTTTACCTTCCCCTGTGCGGGCGACACTACTTTCAGCGCCTCGCAGCTCTTGGCATGGAAAAGCGGCTGCCCGGCGAGCACTTCATCGCCTTCGCGTACCTCCATTTTGGGGACGAGCCCGACGAAATCGTCGGGCACGATGGCAACAGTTGTCACGGGTCTTACTTCGCACTGGCGAGAATCGGCCACCGCTCCCTGCAGATGCAGGTCGAGGCCCTTTTTTACTTTAATCCCGATATTCATTATATAATATGTGAATGCTGATGTCTATTGGTGAAAAATCACCCCGATGTCTGTAGAATGCCGCAAAATAGCGTTTTTTTTACTATGTGGGGACATCGCTTTGCAATGTATTGGTTGTCTGCTCCTGATACATGTCCAAAGGCATGTCCCTGCATTGTCTGTAGTGGTTTTGCAACGCCGCTGGCGGCACTCCGGGGTTTCGAGGGGCAAAGGTAGTTATAATTTTTGTCACTTCTTATTAAATTAATGAAAAATTTCGCTAATTAAGCTCCGGCGTATATGGAAAATGCCGAATCCGCGTTGAAACATAGAGCGGTCTCGGATCGGGACCCCGGGCGGCCGTTGCCGTATCGGCTTGCGACTCCATCAGCGGGCAGTCTCCGGGACGTCCCCCAGGACCATCACCCGCGACGTATGTGGCTCCATAGAGCTATGGAATATACGTCCTGGCCGCGCGAAAAATGTTTAAAATCATATTCAAAAATTTTGTCAGATAAAAATATAATGATAATTTTGCAATTAGCTTTTAAGCCGGAGGCGGCTTCCGAGGCCACGACAGGCCTGCGTAGGGATGCCGGAAGCACTGATGATACAGTTTATCCGTTCTGACGCCATGAAATTATCTCGGCCGGAAATCCGTCCGGCTTTCAATGCATAGCTTCATTCCGGCTCGCACGCGTCTCCGGTCTGACTCCGGAACGCCCCCATACAGACCATCCCCCTCGCGGTAGCCCTGCAGGGATTCGTGATGAAAACTTACAAAGAAACAATACTTTTATTAATAACATCTTAACTATTTTTTTTGACCTTAAAATTATGGAAGCTCAAAAGCCCAATTCAGCTCCTACCGTGAAACCCGGTAGCAACGTACGCGGTATCAAGAACGCCTTCTTGGTTATCATCGCCTGCTTCGTAGTGGCAGTCTGCCTGTTCCTCTTCGTGTTTGGCCACCCCAGCCATTTCGACGCTGAAGGCTTCGACGGTATCTCTATGTGGTTTGCCGGCGACGAATTCGCTAAAGCTCATCCCGTCGACCTGATCGGCACCGTATTCAAAGGCGGTATCATCGTTCCTATTCTTCAGACTCTCTTCCTCACCGTTATCGTTCTCTCCGTTGAGCGCGCTATCGCTCTGAAGAGCGCCAAAGGCACCGGCAACATCGCCAAATTCGTTGAAGCCGTGAAGAAATGCCTCGCCACCAACGACATCAAAGGCGCCCAGGCTCTCTGCGCCAAGCAGAAAGGCTCTGTAGCAGCTGTCGTTGCAGCCGCTCTCAACCGCTACGAGGAGATGGACCGCAACACCGTCCTGACCAAAGAGCAGAAAATCGCCACCCTCCAGAAGGAAGTTGAAGAGGCTACCGCCATCGAGATGCCCTCGCTCCAGCAGAACCTCCCCATCGTGGCTACCCTCACCACCCTCGGTACTCTCGTCGGTCTTCTTGGTACTGTGCTCGGTATGATCAAATCGTTCCAGGCTCTGTCTGCTTCCGGTGCCCCCGACTCGTCGGAACTCTCCACCGGTATTTCCGAGGCCCTTGTGAACACCGCCTTCGGTATCGCAACCGGTGCCTTCGCTGTAATCTCCTACAACTTCTACACCAACAAGATCGACAACCTGACCTACGCTATCGACGAAATCGGCTTCTCGATTGTACAGTCGTTCGCAGCTACCCACTGATCCCCGATTTTCCTAAACGCATCAAAACAATTCTAATAATCTAAGGAAAATATGGGAAAAGTAAAAATTAAAAGAAAGAGTACCCTCATCGACATGACCGCGATGAGCGACGTTACCGTTCTTTTGCTTACTTTCTTCATGTTGACTTCGACCTTCCTCCAGAAGGAACCGGTGACGGTTATCACCCCTTCGTCGGTTTCGGAGATCAAGGTTCCCACCTCCAACGTGGCTCAGATTCTCGTGGCTCCTCAGGGCAACGTGTTCATGTCGCTCCTTGGCGACGCCGATCCTGACAACGCTGAAGAGTGGGGCTCGGAAGCCCTCCGCCGCGAGGTGCTCCGCACCGCTGCAGCCGACTACGAGCGCAAAACCGGCAAAAAACTCGGAATCACTCCGCTCGACCTCGACAAGTTTGCAAAGAACGTTTCATTTGGCGTGCCCCTTGAAAGAATGCATGAGTTTCTCTCGCTTGAAACCACCAAGCAGGACGAGTTCCTCGGCCAGACGGCCGACAAACCCGTCATCATGGGCAATCTGAAACCCCGCGACGTGGGTATCCCCTTCAAAGACATCGTATATACTGATGAGAACGGGAATTCCATCGCAACCAACGAGTTCCAGATCTGGATGCGCGCCATCTACAACTCCTCGAACACTAACATCAAGGACGCTATCCAGAAGGGCGAAGGCATCGCCGTGAAATCTGACCGTGGCACGAAGTACGAGACCATCCATCAGGTGCTCGACAACCTTCAGACCATCAAGATGAACAAATTCTCTGTGATGACGGCCCTCAAAACGGAAGCTGACTAATAGTTATGGCACAGATAGAACAATCATCGGGCGGCAAAAAGAAAAAAGGCGCCCAGAAAAAGATGGCCATCCATGTGGACTTCACCCCCATGGTTGACATGAACATGCTTCTGATTACGTTCTTCATGCTCTGTACCACGATGATCAAGTCGCAGACCCTGAGCATCGCGCTTCCTACCAACGAGAAGCTTGAGCAGACCGAACTTCAGAAGGCTAAGGAATCTGAAGCCATTACCCTCATTCTCGATACCGACTACGACGACAACGGCAACGTAAAAGGCAACACCGTATACTACTATACCGGTAAGCCCGAGCTTGAGCTCAACGGCTCCGACGTCGTTTCCTCCAACCTCGAGAAGACTCACTTCCTCGGCAACGACGGAGCCACCCAGCAGGGTATCCGCAAAATCCTCCACGACCGCAACAAGGGAGTGCTGGCCGACGTCGAGAAGAAGAAACAGGAATGGCGCGACAAGAAAATCACCGAGGAGCAGTTCCAGGAAGCTGCCAAGAAAATCCGTAACAGCGACCAGTACGAGCGCCCCGTTGTGATTATCAAACCCATGCCCGGAGCATCGTGGGAGAGCGTAATCTCCGCTCTCGACGAAATGCAGATCAACCAGATTTCCCGCTATCAGCTCGGCTCGCTTACCGACGTCGACGAAGCCATGGTGGGCGATTACAAGATCAAGCATGCCAAGAAGTAAGAAGTGATGAACGACTATATTAATTAACCGCAAAAAGAACAGACACAATGGCAAAAGATGTAGATCTTTCATCAAAAGAATGGACCGACCTTATCTTTGAGGGCAAAAACAAGGAGTTTGGCGCATACCAGCTCCGCCGTCAAAGCGACAAGCGCCACAACCGCGCCGTGCTCTTCGTGATCATCGGCCTGGTGGTAGTACTTATAGGCGGTTATTTCTGGGGCATGTATTCCGACTATCGCCGCGAGCAGCGCGAACTCGAACTCCAGGCTCAGCTTGAGCAGCAGCTTGCCGCTATGGAAGCTGAAGCAGAGGCTGAAGAGCAGGAAGAGGAAGTGCAGCAGGCGGTGGAAGAACCCCAGCGTGAAGAGGCTCTCCCCGAAGAGATTCTCAATACCATCAAGGATACCGAAATAGCCATCGCGGCCGACGAGGAAGTTACTGAAGACATCACCTCGAAAGACGACGTAGCCGAGTCGACGGCAGCCGCAGGTTCCACCACTTTCGACCAGGGTACCGACGACCTCAACGTTGTGCGCGAACACAAGGAAGAGATTATCGTTGAAGAGAAAAAGCCCGTAGTAGCCAAGGAAGAGGTCTTCACTGCCGTTGAGCAGATGCCTCAGTTCCCCGGCGGCGAAGGCGAGCTCCTCAAATACCTCGGCTCCCACATCAACTATCCTCCCATGGCTGCTGAAAACAACATTCAGGGCCGCGTGGTAGTGAAGTTCGTTGTGAAGAAAGACGGCAACGTAGGCGAAGTAATCGTGATCCGCGGTAAAGACCCCGACCTCGACAAAGAAGCCGTGCGCGTGGTCAAGAGCCTTCCCAAATTCATCCCCGGTAAGATGAACGGCCAGCCGGTAGCCGTATGGTATACCGTCCCCGTAAACTTCAAGCTCCAGATGATGTAATCCCCCGGATACCCCTATCCGCGTCTGAGCCCACCGCTCAGACGACTCCCCAAAATATCGGCGGCCGCCCTCCCCCGGAGCGCGGCCGCCTCGTTTTTTTAAATCAGAGTTCCTAATTAAAATGAATATCCCATTTTACCAGGAAGGCAAACGATGACCTCAGAACGCACATCAGAACAGAACTTTAACACTAAACTACATATCAAAAACGCAATGAAAGCAATCAAACACTTGCTGAGGATGCTCCTCGCCCTGAGCATGAGCATCAGCTTTACCGCCTGCGGTGGCGACGACGACAACAATCAGGACATCCCCGCTCCAACTCCCGGTCCCGGCGAAGGTGCCTTCGAACTTGTCGGCAAATGGGAGACGGTTGAGTCGGGCCAAACCATAGGGTGGGGTTGGCAACTGAAGGCCGACGGAACCGGCACCGGTTTTGAAGCAGATATCGATCCGGTCTATGTCCACGAGACCTAGCCAATCAGATGGAAGTATATAAATAATATTCTGGATATAGATGAGGGCTGCGAAGGTCTTGAAGAGGATTTCTTGTCCTATCGGGTTGACAACATCAGCGAAACAGTAATGCGTTGCACAGACTTAGACGAGTTTGGCAAACCCACTTCCCGCAAAATCACTTTTAAGAAAGTGGATCGATTCTTCTGGGAATAAGCATTTTGAATCATATTTTCCCCCTCTGAAGCCGGATATGCGGGTGTCCTTCCCTGCATATCCGGCTCTGCATAATTAATAGTAGATATGACTAAATACGATGATAAACATATTGGGCGCCAGCTTGTAGGGATGCACCTTGGTGCATCCGATTATCCAATATTTAGATCAGGATAGTAAGTAACTGTTCAAAATTATATTAATTTCGACCAGTTACTTATATAATAAATTTATACGATTACTTATACGATTGGACGGGTGTTTGACGTTTATATTTAGATAGACAACACCCTTTTTCATAGAGAATATGACTTCTTCCCATGCCCGACATAAAGTCTCTTTCCGTCCGTCAGTGGCAACCCGCTTAATCGCCTCCTTTGTGGCGCTGATGGCAGGATTGCTCCCGGCGCGGGGGGCTTCGCTCTCGTTCGAGGGCATCGACGCCACACGGCAGCCGATTGCGGTCGATGTGGCCACTACCACGGGGCTGGAATGCATCTATGTGGTCTGCTACGGCAGCGGCGCAACGGCGGTGTTCGATGCCGGAACGTCGGGAGCGGCTGCATCGACGCGCTGGCAGCGTTTCTCCAATCTCGGCGGCGGTTTCGCCACCGACATCCAGAGCTACGCCCAGGGCTCGCTCTCGAAAGTGCGCATAGAGCCCGACGACGCCGGATATATCGTGGAATCGGGCGGCCGTCGCTATTGCTTCTGGGTTGTGAACTACAACAATCACGTCTGTACGCTCAGCGGCCTCGAGCCGAAGTCCGGCCCGCAGGATTGCGACCGCATCGAGCTGGATTTCGCCGGCGATGCCTCGCTGATTACTTATTATACCATCAACGGCGTGGGCCACGCGCTCTCGCGCGAACTGCAGCTTACTTATAATACGCTGCAATTCAACGAGGAGAAGGGGTATTATGAAAATGTGCAGGCTGTGGAGACGCTCGACTACGCCTCGGCGGTGGTGCGAGCTCCTGCTCCGCTGTGCGATACGGAGTTTACTCTTTCCGGCGACCGCTTCCTTTCGGCCTGGGGCGCTCCGCAGTCGGTTACGTCGTCGACCTACCGCACGCAGTCGATAGGAGTCTCGACCTCTGCGCAGCAGACCTCGCGCGAGGTGCTCAATGAGCAGAAGGACCAGAAGGCCCGGCTCGGGGGCTCGGGGCCGGTGGAGATAACGTTCACGGCTGCTACCACCGATGCGGTGGTATACCGCGAATGGCAGTTCTCGCGCAACCGCGAGTTCGACCCCATCGATCTCCGGTATTCCGACGACGAGGTGGTCCACACTTTCCGCGACTACGGCAATACATACGTACGCTTCGTGGCCGCCAATGCCGACAACTCATGCACCTACACCTCACAGACCTACGAGGTGTATATCGGAGAGTCGAAGCTCGATTGTCCCAACGCATTCTCACCCTATGGGTCCGAGGGAGTGAACGATGAGTGGAAAGTATCCTATAAGTCGATTATCGAGTTCGACTGCCATATATTCAACCGCTGGGGCACCGAGATGACCCATTTCACCGACCCGGCCGAAGGTTGGGACGGCACCTACCGCGGCAAACTCGTGCCCCCGGGAGTTTACTATTATGTAATCAAGGCCACGGGCACCGACGGCCAGGAGTATAAACTCGCCGGCGACATCAACATCCTCAAATATACCACTCCGACAGAGCGAAACTGACTTCACCCCGGGAGTGAGCACCCCGCCTGAGACCGGATGTTTCCAATAGAACAACAGGATAATGAACAGCGACAACACATCATACACCGAAGAATATAACGAAGCCGTCGAGCCGCGCCTGGAGGTGATCGGAGCGAGGGTCCACAATCTCAAAAATATTGACGTGAGCATTCCCCACGGGACGCTCACCGTAATCACGGGCCTCAGCGGCAGCGGCAAGTCGTCGCTGGCGTTCGATACCATCTACGCCGAGGGCCAGCGGCGATATATCGAGACGTTCTCCTCCTATGCCCGCAACATGCTCGGATCGCTCGAACGTCCCGACGTAGACCGCATCACCGGCCTTTCGCCCGTAATCGCCATCGAGCAGAAAACCGTAAACCGCAATCCGCGAAGCACCATCGGCACCACCACCGAGGTCTATGATTTCCTTCGCCTGCTCTACGCCCGCGTGGGCGAGGCCCGCAGCTATCTCTCCGGCGAGCCGATGGTGAAATATACCGAGGAGAAAATCGTGTCGCTCATCCTCGAGCGCTACGAGGGGAAGAAAATCTACGTGCTCGCTCCGCTGGTCCACAACCGTAAAGGCCACTATAAGGAGCTTTTCGAGCAGCTGACAAAGAAAGGATTTCTCAACGTGCGCGTCGACGGCGAGCTGACCGAGATTACCCCCGGCATGAAGCTCGACCGCTACAAGAACCATAGCGTGGAACTTGTGGTCGACAAACTCAAGGTTAGCCGCAAGGACGAGGAGCGCCTGCGCAATTCCGTGGCCAACGCCATGCGTCAGGGGGGCAAACAGATGATGGTCTACGACCTCGACGAGGCTGCCCCGGCCCACTATTCGCAGTCGCTGATGGATCCCGCCACGGGCCTCAGCTACCGCGAGCCGGCGCCCCATAATTTCTCGTTCAATTCCCCTCTGGGTGCCTGCCCCTGCTGCAAGGGGCTCGGCACAGTCAATATCGTCGACGTCGAGAAAATCATTCCCGACAGCAGCAAGTCGATTGCCGAGGGTGGTATCGTGCCGCTCGGCAAGCAGAAGAATTCTATGATTTTCTGGCAAATCGCCGCCATTTGCGAGAAATACGGCGCCACACTGAAAACCCCCTTGCGCAATCTGCCCGAGGAGGCGCTCTCCGATATTCTCAACGGCACCGACGAGCGTCTGCACATCAAGAGCGAGAACAATTCCATCTCCAACTATTTCCTCTCCTACGAGGGGCTGATAAAATATATCGAGTTGCAGCAGACCGACGACGCTACCTCCGAGGCGCAACGCTGGAGCGAAAAGTTCTATTCGCGCCAGGTGTGCCCCGAGTGCCACGGCGACCGCCTCAACCGCGAGGCGCTTCACTTCTTCATCGACGGCAAGAATATCGCCGAGCTTTCCCGGCTCGACATCAGCGACCTCTGGGAGTGGAGCAAGACCGTCGAGGAGCGTCTCAGCTCGCGTCAGCGAGCTATCGGAGCGGAAATCCTGAAGGAAATCCGTTCGCGTCTGGCTTTCCTCGTCGATGTCGGTCTGGGCTATCTCGCCCTCAACCGCAATTCGGCCACACTCTCGGGCGGAGAGAGCCAGCGCATCCGCCTGGCCACGCAGCTCGGCTCGGAGCTTGTCAACGTGCTCTACATACTCGACGAGCCGAGCATCGGTCTCCACCAGAGCGACAACCGTAAGCTTATCGACTCGCTTCAGCGGCTGCGCGACGCCCAGAATTCCGTCATAGTGGTGGAGCACGACAAGGACATGATGCTTGAGGCCGATTATATAGTCGACATAGGCCCCAAGGCAGGCCGCAAAGGTGGTGAGGTTGTTTTCGAGGGTACTCCCGACGAGATGCTCCGCACGCAGACGCTCACCGCGCGCTATCTCAACGGCTCGCTGCGCATCGCGGTGCCTTCCGTGCGCCGGAAGGGGAACGGCCAGACGCTCGAATTGCTCGGCTGCACGGGCCACAACCTGCAGAATGTGGATTTCCGTCTGCCCCTGGGCACTCTGACGTGTGTCTGCGGCGTGTCGGGCAGCGGCAAGTCGTCGCTCGTAAACGGCACGCTCCAGCCCATTCTCTCGAAGAAGTTCTACCGTTCGCTCGAAGAACCGCTGCCGTACTCGGAAATCCGCGGCATGGAGCATATCGACAAAATCGTCACGGTCGACCAGTCGCCGCTCGGGCGTTCGCCGCGCTCAAATCCGGCCACGTATACCGGTGTGTTCTCCGACATCCGCTCGCTCTTCGTCGGTCTTCCCGAGGCTAAAATCCGTGCGTACAAGCCGGGGCGCTTCTCGTTTAATGTGGCCGGTGGCCGATGCGAGACCTGCAAGGGCAACGGCTACCGCACAATCGAAATGAATTTCCTCCCCGACGTGCTCGTGCCTTGCGAGGACTGCCACGGCAAGCGCTACAACCGCGAGACGCTCGAGGTGCGCTTCAAGGGAAAATCGATAGCCGACGTGCTCGACATGACCATCAATCAGGCAGTGGAATTCTTCGAGAACCAGCCGCGCATTCTCAAGAAACTGAAGGTGCTTCAGGAGATCGGTCTGGGCTACATCCGTCTGGGGCAGCCGTCGTCCACACTCTCTGGCGGCGAAAACCAGCGCGTGAAGCTCGCAACCGAGCTTGCCAAGCGCGATACGGGGAAGACGCTCTTCGTGCTCGACGAGCCTACCACCGGGTTGCATTTCGAGGATATAAAGGTGCTCCTGGCCGTGCTCAACCGCCTTGTCGACAAGGGGAACACAGTTCTTGTGATCGAGCACAACCTCGATGTGGTGAAATCGGCCGACTATGTGGTTGATATGGGCCCTGCAGGAGGACGCAACGGCGGCCGTATCATCGCACAGGGCACTCCCGAAGAAGTCGCCGCAACCTCGTCGCCTACAGCCCCCTTCCTCGCCGACGAACTGAAATAATACGAAAGATAGTTCCATTACACCGTTTAGCCGGGCTCTTGTCTGGATGGTGATGGCTTGTTAGAACGGTCCAGATGGTAGGAGCCGGAGGGTGAGGGTGACGGGAGTTGACTAAGGTCAATGACCGAACCCGCACCCGACTTTGTCGCTTCGCCTAAGCGAAGAATCCCTCAGGCGACGACCCAGACGGGCCGTTATGGCGCGCCATCATTTTCGCCAGAAGCCGGGGATGAACAGCACCAGCACGGTGAAAATCTCCAGACGGCCCGTCACCATCAGGAACGAAAGCACCCATTTGCCGAAATCGGGAATTAAGATATAGCTCTCGCCATAACCGGCCATATTGAGTTCACATCCGGCATTGCTCACGCATGCCATGGCGGCGAAAAAGGCATCGGTAAGCGGCACGCCTGTAGCCGACAGCACCAATGCTCCTGCCACGATTACCCCGGTATAAAGCGTGATGAACACCAGCACCTTGTTGAGCAGATCATGGCTCACGGCCTTACCGTTCCATTGCACCGAAAGGATATGGTTCGGTCTGATGCAGCGCTCGAGCTCGTTGGTCGAATTTTTCCACAACACGATGAAGCGGTCGATTTTGGCGCCGCCGGAAGTAGAGCCCGCGCAGCCGCCGAAAAACATCATTACGAATGTAAGCCCCAGAAGAAGGTAGCCCCACTGCTGGAAACCGTCGACGATAAATGCCGTCGACGACATTGCCGAGACTATCTGGAAGAGCGGATCGATGGTGAAGGCCTCGACGGTGCGCGGTACCTCCGGGTTGAACCACAGGGCTACGTCGAAAACCACAAAGAGTACCGCAATAATCTTGACGAACGCGCGGAATGCCTGGTTGCTCCATACATTGCCGAATGCTCCGGTCGAAGCCTTGTAGATAAGGGCGAAATTCACGCTACCGATAAACATGAATATGGTAGTCACAATCTTGACATAGAGAGAATCCCACGCCATAATCGATTCATGGCGCGTGGAGAATCCGCCCGTCGACATCGTGGAGAACGCATGGCATATGCTGTCGAAAGCATTCATCGGCCCGAGGCAGTAGAGCCCTACGAGCGCGGCCGTCAGCAGAGCGTAGATGAGCCACAGCCGTTTGGCTGTGGAGCTTACGCGAGGGCGCAGCTTCTCGTGGGTTATGCCCGTAACCTCTGCGTTAAACATCTGCATCCCCCCCGACGAGTTGAGCATCGGGATGACGGCCAGTGTGAAGAGTATTATACCCATCCCGCCTATCCATTGCATCAGCGCACGCCACATCAACACCGAGTGCGACAGGGCGTTGATGTCCTCGGCCACCGATACTCCGGTGGTGGAGAAAGCCGACATGGATTCGAAAAATGCGTCGGTGAAGCTCATTGGAGTTGAGCAGAGCATGAAAGGCACCAGGCCGAAGAATGAGAATACTATCCACACCAGAGCCGTAAGCAGAAAGCCCTCGCGTTTACCCATGTGGTGGTGGGAAGGCCGTACGGCAAACACCATCAGAAGGCCGGCCACGGCCGTGAATATTGCTCCTATGGCAAATGCCGTGGAGTCGGATTCATGATAGAAAAAGGCTGTGGCGAGCGGCACAAGCATGAAGATGGCCTCTATTACTACGAGAAGGCCGACCACGCGTGCCAGCATGGGGATATTGATGCCTGTTTTCACTCTTTTCATGTCTGAGAGGTAGCTGTGTGGATGCCGTAAGGCGGTTGCCGATGACGGCGGGGGAGGTTAGATGAAGAGTTTTTCCACGCGGTGGATGGAGCCGGAGAGGCAGAATACAACCACGTGGTCGCCGGGCTGAATGCGCGTGCGGCCGTCGATCAGCATCCCTTTCCCGTCGCGTACGAGGCCGGCAAGGGTCATGTCGTGGCTCAGATGGAGGTCTTTCACGTCGGCTTTGGTGATTTTGGAGCCGGGCCGGGCGTCGATTTCGGCCACCTCGGCGTCGGCCAGGGCCATGAATTTCGAGGAGCTTTCGTCGGCATCGAGCAGAAGCTGGAAAATCTTGCTCGACGCGAGCAGCTTCTTGTTGATTACGGTGCCTATGTTCAGCCCCTCGGCTTCGGAAATGAACTGGATATTTTCGACTTCGGCCACGGTTTTGCTCACGTGCATCTCTTTGGCCGTCAGGCATGCGAGGATATTGGTCTCGGAGTATTCCGTCAGGGCCACGAAGGCATCAAACGAGCCTATGTTTTCCTCCAGGAGCAGGTCGTTGTTGCGGGCGTCGCCGTGGATTATCTTCACGTCGGTTCCGGAGCATTTCTCCGGCAACGCATGGCATACGTCGAGATTGTCGTCGATTATGGTCATGTCGTAGTCGGCCGAGGCGAGATGAGCCAGCCTTACGGCGATGCGTCCGCCACCCATTATCATCACTTTATGGATTTTGTATGCGCGCTTGCCGCATATCTGGCGGATTTCGTCGATATAATCGCGTGTGGTGGTGAAGTAGATTATGTCGCCGTCGAGGATTTCATCGTCGCCGCGCGGAATTATTGTCTCGTGGCGGCGGCGGATGGCCGATACGTGGTAATTGTGCTGGGTGTAGGTTATGTCGCGCAGTTTCTTGCCGATGAGCGAGGCGTTGTCGCGGATTTTCACGCCCACCACAATCAGCTCGCCGTTGTGGAGCTCGAACCAGTGGCGCACCCAGGGGCGTTTCAGTGCGGTACGTATCTCCTGCGCGGCGAGCATTTCGGGATATATCAGGTGGTCGATGCCGCGCGAGCAGAAGAAGTCGTGGTTGTCGGGGTTGAGAAACTCATAGTTGTCGATGCGTGCCACGGTCTTTTTCGCTCCGAGGTGTTTCGCTATCTCGCACGATATGAGGTTGGTGTTTTCGAATGGAGTCACCGCGATGAAGAGGTCGCACTCGGCCACGCCGGCTCCGCGCAGCGGGCTGAAGGAGGTGGGCGACCCGACCATGGTCATCAGGTTGTAGTTGGAATCGAGCACGGAGAGTTTCGTTGCGTCGCGGTCGAGCAATACTATATCCTGCTCCTCGCGCGAAAGCAGTTTCGCCAGATGCGAGCCTACTTCGCCGGCTCCTGCAATAACTATTCGCATATGGCGGTGGATTTTACCGGTGATTGGATTTTTGCGAGACCTGCAGCGGCCTGTGCTATCGATGCGGCGTCGATGCCGCATAGCTTCTTGAGCTGCGCCACCGAGCCCTGCGCCACAAATCTGTCGGGGATGCCCAGTCGGCGCATGGCTGGATGGTAGCCCTCGTCGGCCATCCAGGCGGCCACGGCCGTGCCGAGTCCGCCCTCGATGGTGCCGTCTTCCACGGTGAGCACGGGCATCCCCGAGCGGGCTATGTCGCGCAGCATCGCCGTGTCGAGCGGCTTGACGAACGTCATGTCGAAGTGTGCGGCCGAGATGCCCTGTGCGGCCAGCAAGGCGATGGCTTCGCTCACCTCGCGGGCAATTGTGCCGGTGGAGATTATGGCGAGGTCGGTGCCATGGGCAAGTTGCTCGCCGCGGCCTATCTCGAGAGCGCGCATGGGCGTCCGCCAGTCGGCGCTGAAGCCGCAGCCGCGCGGATAGCGGATGGCCATCGGGCCGCAGTCGGCGGCCTGCGCAGTGTAGAGCAGGTTGCGTAGCGTGGCCTCGTCGCGTGGGGCGGCTACAGTCATACCGGGTATCGAGGTGAGATAGGCGAGGTCGAATGCGCCGTGGTGTGTTGCGCCGTCTTCACCCACGAGGCCGGCGCGGTCGATGCAGAATGTTACGGGCAGCCGCATCAGCGCCACGTCGTGGATCATCTGGTCGTAGGCTCGCTGGAGGAAAGAGGAATAGATGGCTACAAACGGACGCAGCCCCTCCTTTGCCAGGCCGCCGGCGAAAGTCACCGCATGCTCCTCGGAGATGCCTACGTCGAACACGCGGCGCGGATACGCCTCCTTGAGGATGCACATCGAGGTGCCGGAGGGCATTGCGGCGGTGATGCCTACTATTTTGGGGTTCTTCTCGGCCAGTTCGACCATCGTATGGCCGAACACGTCCTGGAATTTCATCGTGGAGCCTTCGGTATGGCATTTGCAGCGCAGCGCCCCTGTGGAGGGGTCGAATTTGCCGGGGGCGTGCCATGTGGCCGGGTCGGCCTCGGCCGCCGCGAACCCTTTCCCTTTTCGGGTCTTGATGTGGAGCAGACGCGGCCCGCTCATCCCCTTGATGTCGTTGAGGGTCTTTACCAGCGAGGCCACGTCGTGGCCGTCGACCGGACCGAAATAGCGTATGTTAAGACCCTCGAATATATTCTGCTGGCTCGAGAGCAGCGATTTCAGACTGTTGTTGAAGCGCATTATCGCCCCCTTCTTGCGGTCCGACACCAGGTTGAAGCGGCGCAGAAGCCGGTAGAGCGAATAGCGGAAGTCGTTGTAGCCCTTCGAGGTGGTGATGTGAGCCAGATAGTTGTGGAGTGAGCCTACATTGGCGTCGATCGACATGTCGTTGTCGTTGAGCACAATCAGCAGGTTGTTGGGCGTGTTGGCGGCGTTGTTCAGACCCTCGAACGCCAGGCCGCCGCCAATGGATGCGTCGCCGATTACGGCCACCACATTGCGCCGGGGCGTCTCGCCGTTGAGTTCCGTCGCCACGGCCATGCCGAGTGCCGCCGAAATCGAGTTGGAGGCGTGTCCGGCCGAGAAAGTGTCGTATTCGCTTTCGGCAGGGGAGGGGAAGCCGCTGAGGCCTCCTAATTTGCGGTTGGTGGCGAAACGGTCGCGACGCCCCGTGAGGAGCTTATGGCCGTAAGCCTGGTGTCCCACATCCCATACGATGCGGTCGTAGGGAGTGTTGAACACGTAGTGAAGGGCCACCGTGATTTCCACCGCACCCATCGACGATGCGAAGTGACCCGGATTTTCCGACAGACTGCTGATCAGGAACTCGCGTATCTCGGAGCACACCTGAGGCAGGGCGCTCACGGGGAGCTTACGCAGCTGCTCCGGCGAGTCGATGGTGTTCAGCAGAGTGGTGGAGGGGGCGCCTTGCGGAGAGTCCGCCGGGCGGCATCCACCGTTTTCCTTATCGTTTGTTATCATTTCTGACGTATTTCTTATAGAGAGGCACAAACACCACTATCGCCGAAGCAATCAGCGGGAAAAGCGTCAGCAGCGTCACCTGCGTGCCCGCAGCCACCATATGTGCCACATACCATGCGCACAGCCCGGCCCACAGCAGCCCTATGATGGCGAACCTCGCCACCACGCCTCCGGAAATCCGCTTCGGCTTCGCCTCACACCCGGCCCGGACGCCCTTTTCAGCGCCCTTAGGAGTCTCTTGTTTGCCGTTGCCTGTAGCTTTCATTGCTTTAGTCGGTTGGTTTAGGGGCGGTTGGTTTATAGAATGAGTAAACTGCTGCTTTTGCTTTCTGTGTCTTCAACCCACAAAGTTACAAATTTCCTCCCGATTTGTCAACAACCCTCCTCCCGCCTCCATGGCCCACCCCTGCGGGCCATCACCTGGGGTTGTACACGACCACGGCCCTCCGGGCCTCCTCTGCCGCCTCTATGCAGGTAAAATTTTTGTTCCTGCTCCGAGCTTTAGCGAGGCTCCTCCGAAGGTAGTTCTTTGAGCGAACTTCAGCTCTCCGTTTCCGTCCGGATGGCTGGGCGCCCTGAGAAAAGCAGGCGAGGCGGTCGCAGAGCTGCGGCGTCTCAGAGCGGCAGTGTTTGAGCGCAGCGAGTTCTGCCGCTCAGCCGCAGCGTGGCCGTCCTCGCCGTAAAGCTTTTCTCCGCGCCTCTGGGCCTTTTGGTTCTTTTCAGCCTGCGAAAAGAACAGACGTTCCGCTATGGAAGCATGTTCAGAATCAATGCTCCCGTAGCGGGGCGTCGTGTTTTTAGATGCGTTATAGTGTTTTTTTCAAAATATCCTCAAAATTTTATACCTTTGAGGGCAACATTAGATGTTATCCATGAGAAAAAAAATTCTGCTATTATTTCTTGTAAATATTTTTCTTTGCTATTCGCAAAAGATAGAATTGGAACGGGTTGAGGATGATGGAAGGCGTCAGCTTATGAGCTCTCCGTTTAAGGCGAAACTTGATGGAGAAAAGTATGAATTCAGAATAAAAGCTTATGAGAAAAATGGAAGTATTGATTGGTGTATATTAGTTACTTCCAAAAATTATATCCCTGAAAATGCCGTATTGTTGCTGAACTTATCCAATAATGATAATTTGGAAATCCCGATTAATAATTATAATACGACCTCTGGAACAATAGGCTATGGGGCGGGAGGTATGATGTACGTTCCAGATGAGAAATTAATCTCATCATATGTAGCTTTATTTGCATTAACCGAGCAGCAATGTTTAGATATTGAAAATTATGGGATTGTAAGAATACGAATTTCTTCCAGAAATTTATACAATGAAAAAGTGTGGAAAAAAGATAATTTGCCCTTTTCTTATTTCTTTGTCAGATGCCGGGAAAAGATGCTCAAACGATTCGAAACGACACCCAGGAAATCGATGTACGATGGACTGGAAAAGGGAAATCCATCTAAAATGGTCGTTTTAGTAGATTAAACGAAATAGCTATTTCTATAATAATGTCAGCCCCGGGGCGCGATTGGCGGCCCGGGGCTGAGGTGTTTTAAAGAGGATTTTAGACCGGGAGGGGCCTAAGGTGTATTCCCTAAGGTGTAGTTAAGGCTGTTGAGGCCTTAGAGGGGTCAGGCTTTGTAGAGGGGTAGGTCGGCGGGGGAGACGGCGTTGACTACGGCGAGGTTCTTGGCGACGTTGGCCTGGGCGAGGTTAACGTAGACTTTGGCGCTGCGGGCCATCGATTCGCTGGCGTAGCGGGTGGCGTCGGTGAGCAGGAGGTAGCTCATTACTACGTCGCCGGCCATTTCCACGAGGTGGCGTGCCATGAAGTCGGTGTAGGCGGGTTCGTTGATTTCGTGAACCTTGGCTACGGCTTCCTTATATTTGGCGAAGAGGCCTTCTACGATGGCGAGCTGGGGCTTGAGGTCGTCGGCTACGGGCATCTTGGCGTATTCCTCGACGAGCTGGTCGTAGGTGCCGGTCATCACGTGGCGGATGGCTGCCACTACCTGCAGCTGGGTGGTGCCTTCGTAGATGGAGGTGATGCGGGCGTCGCGGTATACGCGTTCGCAGGCGTAGTCCTTCATGAAGCCGGAGCCGCCGTGGATCTGGATGCAGTCGTAGGCGTTCTGGTTGCAGTATTCGCTGGAAAGACCTTTGGCCAGGGGTGTGCAGGCGTCGGCGAGTTTGTTGTAGAGTTTCATCTCCTTGCGCTCGTCGGGGGTGAGGGAGCGTTCGCGGGCGATGTCCTCGTAGGCTTTGTAGAGGTCGACGTAGCGCGAGGTCTCGTAGAGGAGGCAGCGGGTGGCGTCGAGTTTGGCCTTCATGGTTGCGAGGATTTCCTGCACGGCGGGGAATTCGATGATGGCTTTGCCGAACTGCTTGCGGTCCTGGGCATAGGCGAGGGCTTCGCGGTAGGCGATTTCGCTTACGCCGACGCTCTGGGCGGCGATTCCGAGGCGGGCGCCGTTCATCAGGGCCATCACGTATTTGATGAGGCCGAGGCGGCGGGAGCCGCAGAGTTCGGCCTTGGCGTTCTTGTAGACGAGTTCGCATGTGGGCGAGCCCTTGATGCCGAGTTTATTCTCGATACGGCGCACGTTGACGCCGCCCTGACGCTTGTCGTAGATGAACATCGAGAGGCCGCGGCCGTCTTTGGTGCCATCTTCGGAGCGGGCGAGCACGAGATGGATGTCGGCGTCGCCGTTGGTGATGAAGCGCTTCACGCCGTTGATCAGCCAGGTGCCGTCGGGCTGTTCGGTGGCCTTGAGCATCACGCTCTGGAGGTCGGAGCCGGCGTCGGGCTCGGTGAGGTCCATCGACATGGTCTCGCCGGCGCATACGCGCGGGATGAAGCGCTCGCGCTGGTCGTCGGAACCGAATTCATAGAGTGTCTCGGCGCAGTCCTGAAGGCCCCAGAGGTTCTCGAAGCCGGTATCGGCACGGCTTACGATGTCGGCGGCCATGATGTAGGGGGTGATGGGGAAGTTGAGGCCTCCGTAGCGGCGCGGCATCGCCATTCCCATGAGGCCGGCTTTGCGGCAGGCCTCGAGGTTCTGCTGAGTGCCGGGGGCATAGGTGACGCGGCCGTCGGCCACTGTGGGGCCGTCGTGGTCGACGCCTTCGGCGTTGTCGGCGATTGTGGTGCCGCAGAGGTCGCCTACGATTTCCAGCACGCGGTTGTAGTTGTCCATCGCGTCGTCGAAATCGATGGGGGCGTAGTCGAATTTCTCGGCTTCGGTGAAATCGCGCTCCTTGAGGGCTACGATTTTCTTCATCAGCGGGTGCTGAAGGTGAAGCTTCAGGTCGGGGTTGTCGGTATAGAAATTAGCCATGGCTTGAATTATTTATCTTTTTGTTTGTATGCTTGTATTCCTACGACATAGAAATGCGGAATGTGGGAAACTATTTCCTCCGAAAGGTCGGGCGAGATCTCGTTTTCACCGCAGAAGCGGAACACCCCGATTTCGGGGTCGTACCATGCTGAGCCAACAAAGAGCAGTGGTATGAAGGTGTCGCTCTGGAATTCCTGAACCTTGAAGGGGCGGTCACGGTAGTTATGCTGAATCTGCCCTGTTGCGGGATGGGTCTGGGGCCGGAGCGCCAGCTGCTGGTAGGAGGCGCCGGTCTCTGGAATCTCCATGCTTACGCGGAGGGTGGAGTCGTTGAGGGGGGATAATCCGATATTGATTCTTGAGCCCAGAGTCACGATTCCTTTTTCCGGATCGGCCATTTCCGCGGGGTCGAGCGAGGCGCGGGCGCTTTCAGAGAATCCGCTCGCCATGAGGCGGTTATTTGGAGTTCTTCTTGTAGTATTTGATGAGTTTGGGAAGAATCTCCTCGTAGTTGCCTGTAATCACGTAGTCGGCGATAGCGTTGATCGGAGCATTTTCGTCGTTGTTGACAGAAATGATGATGGAGCTTTCCTTCATGCCGGCGATGTGCTGGATCTGACCGGAGATGCCGCAGGCGATGTAGAGCTTGGGGCGCACGGTAACACCGGTCTGCCCAATCTGGCGGGCATGTTCGGCAAATCCGGCGTCGACGGCGGCGCGGGTGGCGCCTACCTCAGCTCCGAGCACGTCGGCAAGCTGGTAGAGGAGGTCGAATCCTTCCTTGCTGCCTACGCCGTAGCCGCCGGCCACGATGATGGAGGCGTTCTTGATGTTGATTTTCGATTTCTCGATGTGGCGGTCGATGATTTCTACTACGAAATCCGTATCGGCCACGTATTTTTTTGCGTCGAGTTCGATTACCTCACCTTTGTGGGCGGGATCGAAGATTTCTTTCTTCATGACGCCCTCGCGTACGGTGGCCATCTGCGGACGGCAGTCGGGGTTGACGATTGTGGCCACGATGTTGCCGCCGAAAGCCGGACGGATCTGGTAGAGCAGGTTCTGGTATTCCTTGCCGGTCTTGGGGTCCTTGTGGTCGCCGATTACAAGCGATGTGCAGTCGGCCGTAAGGCCCGAGTGGAGGCAGGAGGATACGCGCGGACCGAGATCTCGGCCGATGCATGTGGCGCCCATCAGGCAGATCTGCGGCTTGATTTCGCGGAAGAGGTTGATGAGCACGGCTGCGTGGGGGTTGGAGGTATAGGGATAGAGGCGCTTGTCGGCCACTTTATACACTACGTCGGCACCATAGGGGAAAAGCTGGTTTTCCACCCCGTCGAGATTGTCGCCTATTACGACGGCCTCGAGTTTCACGCCGAGCTGCGATGCGAGCTGGCGGCCTTTGGTGAGAAGTTCGAGGCTTACGTCGGCCACTTTGCCGTCCTCAAACTCGCAATATACAATGAGGTTGTTCTGATCTTGCATGGATGTTTGATTTCTTTAGTGCCCCGCGGCGCTTAGCTCTGAAAGGCTGCGCCTGAGGTGGGGCGAAGGTGGTAGGTTAGCCTATGGTGTGGTTGGCGATAAGATCTTTGATGAGGTTTTCAATCTGCTCGTCGTCGTTGTTGAGACACAGACTCTCTTTGGCGGTGAACACCACATTCTCGATGGCTTTCACTTTGGTGGGAGAGCCGGCCATGCCTATCTGTTCGGGATCGGCCTCGACATATGCGGCGCTCCACTCCTTGAGCTGGAGGTCGGGGTTAGCCTCCACGATGGTCTTTACGGCTTCGGGCATCTTCCCGAGCTCGGAGGGGGATGCTGCACGCTTGAATTTCATGGTGCGGCGTGCGTTGCGCGGACGGCATTCGGCTGCCGAGCCGTTGACGGTAATAACGCAGGGGAGCGGCGCCTTTACCACTTCCACGCCGTTTTCCAGGCGGCGCTTTATGGTGATATGGCCGTCGGAGAGGTCGAGAATTTCTTCGGCATACGTAACCTGGGGCAGTCCGAGCTTCTCGGCTACCTGGGGACCTACCTGGGCGGTGTCGCCGTCGATAGCCTGGCGGCCGCACAGCATGATGTCGATTTTGCCCATCTTCTTGATTGCCTGGGCAAGCGAATAGGAGGTAGCCAGAGTGTCGGCGCCTCCGAGAGCGCGGTCGGTGAGCACGATGCCGGTGTCGGCACCGCGATACATGGCTTCGCGTATTACTTCGGCTGCACGCGGCAGCCCCATGGTGAGCATGGTCACGGTGGAGCCGGGGTTGGCGTCCTTAAGGCGTAGAGCCTGTTCCAAGGCATTGAGATCTTCAGGATTGAAGATTGCGGGGAGGGCGGCGCGGTTGATTGTACCGTCCTCCTTCATAGCATCTTTTCCTACGTTGCGGGTGTCGGGCACCTGCTTGGCAAGAACTACGATGTTTAAGCTCATAATCTGGAGTTATTGGTTGGTTTAATTGATTCGTATTCTCACGCCGTATTTTCATACGAAGAGGCCTGCGGCTCCCCGCAGGCGCTCTGAAAAAGGGCGATAATCGGTGCAAATTTACTCAATATGACCCATTAACCAAAATCAACGGGCTGTTTTTTCAATCCATTTGCGGGCATTGACGAAGGCGTCGATCCAGGGGGTAAGGTCGTCGGCGCGGCGCGAGTCGGGGTAGAAAGCGCACTGCCAGGGGAATATGGCGCGCTCCAGGTGGGGCATCATGGCCAGATGGCGCCCGTCGGCCGAACAGAGAGCAGCTACCGCTCCGCGGGATCCGTTGGGGTTGGCCGGATAGGCCGTGTAGTTGTAGCGTGCGGCTATGTTGTAGTCTTTCAGCGAGCCGGGAAGCATGAAGCGACCTTCGCCGTGGGCCACCCATATGCCGAGTTTCATGCCGGCGAGTGAGCCGAGCATCACGCTGTTGTTGGCGGGAATTGTGAGGCCTACAAACTGCGATTCGAACTTATGGCTGATATTGTGGTCCATGCGCACGCGCTTCTTCTCTTCGATGTCGGAGTCGATGCCGCTGGGATTGAGCAGTCCGAGCTCCACCATCAGCTGGCAGCCGTTGCAGATGCCGAGGCTCAGGGTGTCGGGGCGCGAGTAGAAACGGCGGAGCGTCTCCTTGGCCGTTTCGTTCCAGCGGAATCCGCTTGCCCAGCCTTTGGCCGAACCGAGCACGTCGGAATTGGAGAACCCGCCGCAGAACACTATCATACGGACGTCGTCGAGCGTCTCGCGGCCGCTCATGAGGTCGGTCATATGGACGTCCTTCACGTCGAAACCGGCGAGGTAAAGCGAATAGGCCATCTCGCGGTCGCCGTTTACGCCTTTCTCCCTGATAATGGCGGCTTTCACGCCGGTGGCGGGGTGGGAATAGCTGAGACCGCGCGAAGCGAGCGTTCCGTTGAACGCGGCGGGTATGGCGTAGCGCAGCGGCTGGCGCCCGTAGTTCTCGAAGCGCTCGGCGGCGCAGCGGCCGGCGCTCTGAAGTGTGTCGAGCAGATACGATGGCTCAAACCATACGTCGCGCAGATGGTCGATGCCCAGCAGGCGCTCGGCGCCGTCGTGCTCCAGCAGGACGACGCGTTCGGGGTGCGGACGGCCCACGGGACAGTACCATACGTCGGCCTCGGTGAGGATGCGCTCCACAGCCGCGCGCTTGGCGTCGTCTACCTGAATCACCACGGCGGGATTCTCGGAGAAAAGTATCTTGATGAGGTCGGTCTCGCCGCGCGCCACGAAGCCCTCGGTGCTCACGGCGATGCCGCCGCGTGAGTTGGCGAAGGCCATTTCAAGCAGGGTGGTGATGAGACCGCCGGCCGAGACGTCGTGCATGGCCAGCAGACGGCCTGTGGCTACAAGCTTCTGCACGGCAGCGAAGGCGCGGCTGAAATAGGCGGCATCCTTTACGGTGGGAACGTCGGAGCCGATGCTGTTGAGGCTCTGGGCGAAGGCTGAGCCTCCAAGGCGGAGTGAGTCGGCCGAGAAATCGATGTAGAAGAGCTGCGACTTGGCTTTCTGGCGGAGCACGGGGCTGACCGTACGGCGCACGTCGGCGGTCTCGCCGGCGGCGGAGATGATTACGGTTCCCGGAGCATAGACCTTGCCGTCGGCGTATTTCTGCGTCATCGAAAGGGAGTCTTTGCCCGTGGGGATGTTGATGCCGAGAGCCACTGCGAAATCGCTGCACGCCTCGACGGCACGATAGAGCGCGGCGTCCTCGCCGGGATTCTTACAGGGCCACATCCAGTTGGCGCTGAGCGATACGCTCTTGAGGCCCTCGCTGAGCGGAGCTCCAACTATGTTGGTGAGAGCCTCGGCCACAGCCATCACCGAGCCCTTGGCAGAGTCGGCCAGAGCCACCTGGGGCGCATGTCCGATGGAAGTGGCTATACCGGAGTGGCCGGTGTAGTCGAGTGCGACCACACCGCAGTCGCTCAGCGGTAGCTGAATCTCACCCTGGCACTGCTGGCGCGCCACGCGCCCTGTTACGGAGCGGTCGACCTTGTTTGTCAGCCAGTCCTTGCAGGCTACGGCTTCGAGCGAGAGCACGTTGCGGAGATACTCCGGCAGGTGCTCAGCGGTGTATTCAGGCTCCTTGTATGCGAGTTCGACGGTATTGTCTGTGATTACGGTCTTGGGAGAGTTGCCGAACATATCGGCCATCTCGAGATTTATGGGTTTGCGGCCGCGCGAGTCGGAGAATACGAAGCGGTGGTCGCCCGTGGTTTCGCCGACCACATACATCGGGGCGCGCTCGCGCTGGGCCACGCGCTCCACATAGGGGATGTCTGCAGCGTTGACCACCATGCCCATGCGCTCCTGGCTTTCATTGCCCACGATTTCCTTGGCCGAGAGCGTCTTGTCGCCTACGGGGAGGGCATCGAGGTCGATGTGGCCTCCGGTCTCCTCGACCAGCTCGGAGAGCGCGTTGAGATGTCCACCGGCACCATGGTCGTGGATCGAGACGACCGGATTTCGATCAGCCTCGGCCAGGGCGCGGATCACGTTGGCCACGCGCTTCTGCATCTCGGGGTTGGCGCGCTGCACGGCGTTGAGCTCGATAGCGTTGGCGTACTGGCCGGTTTCCACCGAGCTGACGGCGCCGCCGCCCATTCCGATACGATAGTTGTCGCCACCCATCACCACCACTTTTTGACCCGGGTCGGGCGTGCCTTTTATTGCGTCTTTCTTAGCCGCGAAGCCCACGCCACCGGCAAGCATGATTACCTTGTCGTAGGCATACATGCGGCCGTTTTCGTCGTGCTCGAAAGTGAGCAGCGAGCCGCAGATCAGGGGCTGCCCGAACTTGTTGCCGAAATCGCTGGCGCCGTTGGAGGCCTTGATGAGAATTTCCGAGGGCGTCTGATAGAGCCATACGCGCGGATTCATCATCAGTTCCCATTTGTGGGCGGGGCTAAGGCGCGGATAGGATGTCATGTAGACGGCTGTTCCGGCGATGGGGAGCGACGCGCGTCCGCCGCCGAGGCGGTCGCGGATTTCGCCGCCTGTGCCCGTGGCGGCGCCGTTGAAGGGTTCTACGGTGGTGGGGAAATTATGTGTCTCGGCCTTGAGCGAGATTACGGTGTCGAGGTCCTTCACCTCGAAGTAGTCGGGACGGTCGGGATTGACGGGGGCGAACTGCTGCACCGTCGGACCCTCTACGAAGGCGACATTGTCCTTGTAGGCCGATACGAGCCGGTTGGGGTTTTCCTGCGAAGTGCGTTTGATGAGTTTGAAGAGCGACTGCGGTTTCTCCTGGCCGTCGATTATAAACGAGCCGTTGAAAATCTTGTGGCGGCAGTGCTCGGAATTCACCTGCGAGAAACCGAATACCTCGGAATCGGTGAGCGGACGGCCGAGTTTCTTTGCAAGCGAGTCGAGGTATGCCTCTTCCTCGGGGCTGAGCGCCAGACCCTCTGTTCGGTTGTACTCATGGATATCGGAAATGTGGACAATCGGCTCCGGCCGGCGGTCGACGTGGAACACGCGGCTGTTGAGGCCGTCGGGATAAAGGCGCGAGAGCATGCGGTCGAACACTGGCTCCGCACCTTCGGGCACGCGGGTGAACACCTCTATGCGCGAGATACCCGTGAGACCCATGTTCTGGGCGATTTCCACGGCGTTGGTGCTCCAGGGGGTTATCATTTCCCTGCGCGGGCCGATGAAACGGCCTTTGAGCGAAGTTCCCGCCACGGGGCGTGCGCCAGAGAAGGCCCATTGAAGTTTCTGCTTCTCGACGTCGGAGAGGCGATGGTCGGTCTCCACTGCATAGACGGTGGCTGCACCTTGTTTAAAAAACTGAACCATGAGAATATGTTTGGATTGGTTGAGGGTGGGAAAAAGGCTTGATTTTAGACTCCGGGTAGGGGGTAGCGTTCAGCACTCGTAGTCGACGCAGGCGCGCTCTTCCTTGCAGTTGGCAAGGAGCGAGGCGGCGGCCACATGGGCCGGATGCTTCGCGTAGACTTCGACGTCGGCCATAGTGGGAACTGTGGCCGTAAGCACCACGTCCCACTTTTCTGCGGGATTGCTGTTGATGCCTACTTCCATAGAGCGCAGGCATTCGATTTGCGCGGGGAGGGCGAGGAGCGCCTCCTTGAAATTCTCGGCGGCGGCGCGGCGGCTTTCGCTGGAGCCCGAGAGGCGGAACATTACGATATGTTTTACCATTGCAGTATTGTTTTCGAAATTGATTTTCGGATGCACCGGGGTGCATCCCTACTCTTTAGTGGCCAAGGCGTATATCCAGGCCTGTATCTTATAATAAAACCTCAAAGGGGTTGAGGCACCGTGCGGCGGGTGTCTCAACCCCTTTGTATGGGGAATCAGGCTCCGGCGTATAGCCGCTGTCGGGTAGCGGCCACTTTTTCGTCGGTTATGTAGTCGTCGTAGTCCATCATCTTGTCGATGATACCATTCGGCGTCAGTTCGATTATGCGGTTGCAGACGGTCTGAATGAATTCATGGTCGTGGCTGCTCAGCAGGATGTTGCCCTTGAAGTTCTGCAACGTGTTGTTGAAGGCCTGAATCGATTCGAGGTCGAGATGGTTGGTGGGTGAGTCGAGCACCATTGTGTTGGCGTTGCGCAGCATCATGCGCGCGATCATACATCGCATTTTCTCGCCTCCGGAGAGTACCGAAGCTTTTTTCAGCACCTCCTCGCCCGAGAAGAGCATCTTGCCGAGGAATCCCTTGAGATAGATTTCGCTTGAATCGGAGGAATACTGGCAGAGCCAGTCCACAAGGTTCATGTCGGTGTTGAAGAACTGCGAATTGTCGAGCGGCAGATAGGCCGTCGTTATCGTCTGGCCCCAGTCGTATGTGCCGGCGTCGGCCTTGCGGTTTCCGGTGATTATCTCGAAAAGAGCCGTCATGGCGCGCGGATCGTGGCTGAGGAAGGCTACTTTGTCGCCCTTCTCAATCTGGAAATTTACGTCGCTGAAGAGCACTTCGCCGTCGACCGTTGCCTTCAGACCGTGCACTTCGAGAATCTTGTTGCCCGGTTCGCGCTCGGGAGTGAAGATGATGCCGGGATATCGCCGCGACGATGGCTGGATTTCCTCGATATTGAGTTTCTCGAGCATCTTTTTGCGGGATGTGGTCTGCTTCGACTTGGCCACGTTGGCCGAGAAACGCTGGATGAACTCAAGCAATTCCTTGCGCTTCTCCTCGGCTTTCTTGTTCTGTTGCTGCTGCTGGCGCAGGGCGAGCTGCGAGGATTCGTACCAGTAGCTGTAGTTACCGGCGAAGAGGCTCACCTTATTATAGTCGATGTCGAGCGTATGGGTGCAGACTGAGTCGAGGAAATGGCGGTCGTGGCTTACTACGAGCACCGTGTTCTCGAATTTCGAGAGGTAATCCTCGAGCCATGCCACGGTCTCGAGGTCGAGGTCGTTGGTGGGCTCGTCGAGCAGCAGATTGTCGGGATTGCCGAAAAGCGCCTTTGCAAGGAGCACACGCACTTTCTCGCTACCCGAGAGGTCACGCATTAGCATATAGTGGCGGTCCTCCTTTATGCCGAGGCCGCTCAGAAGAGCGGCAGCGTCGGCTTCGGCGTTCCAGCCTTCGAGTTCGGCGAATTTTTCCTCGAGTTCGGAGGCGCGGATGCCGTCTTCGTCGGAGAAGTCGGGTTTTGCGTAGAGGGCGTCTTTTTCCTGAATGATATCCCAGAGCTGGGTGTGGCCCATCAGGACGGTGTTGAGCACGGTGCAGTCGTCGAATTTGAAGTGGTCCTGCTCAAGCACGCTCATGCGCTCGCCCGGGCCCATGGATACGGTGCCGTGGGTTGGGCTTAGCTGGTCGGAGAGGATACGCATCAGGGTGGATTTGCCGGCCCCGTTGGCTCCGATGATGCCGTAGCAGTTGCCCGGCGTGAATTTCAGGTTTACATCCTGAAACAATATTCTTTTACCGAATTGGATTCCTAAATTGTTTACTGCTATCATGTGATGAACGACGGTGGATGTTCGCGGCCTCCGGGGCCGTGAGAAAGGAGTGTATCCGGAGGCCTGAAATTTTCCGCGAAGTTACAAAAAAATTCCCACATTTGCCAATGGCAGGCCGAGTTGGCCCTACGGGTGAGTGCCGCTTCCGACCCTGGGGTGAGGCAGCTCAGTTGCCGAGTTCGGAAAGGAATTTTATGCGCATGAGGCGGATTTCGTCTTCGCTGTATTCCGAGCCGAGTTCCTGGATGGCGTCTTCGAGCGAGTCGGAGTCGGCCTCCTTGAAGTACTCGAAGATGTCCTCCTGGTGGTCTTCGTCGATTACCTCGTTGATGAAGTAGTTGATGTTGATTTTGGTGCCGGAATATACGATTGCCTCGATTTCGCTGAGCAGTTCGCCGAACTCCATGCATTTGGAGTTGGCCAGCTCGTCGAGGTCGATCTTGCGGTCGATTGCCTGGATGATGGAGATTTTGATGCGGCTCTTGTTGGCTACAGATCGTACTCGCAGGTCCTCCGGGCGCTCGATTTCGTTTTCCTCCACGTGGGTTTTGATTACCTTGAGGAACTCCTCACCGTAGCGTTTGGCCTTGCCGGCGCCTACGCCGGTGATGTTCTGCAGCTCCTCCATCGTTACCGGATATGTGGTGGCCATGGCTTCGAGCGACGGATCCTGAAAAATCACGTAAGGGGGCAGGCTGTAGTGTTTCGCGATTTTTTTCCGGAGGTCCTTGAGAATAGAATAGAGCTCGGGGTCGACGGCGCATGCGGCTCCGCTCTTTACGGGCGTCTCCTCTTCCTCCTCGTTGAAGTCGTTATCCTCCACAATCTTGAAGGCAACAGGCTTCTTGAGGAAAACCGAGCCTTTCGGAGTGATTTTTATCAGTCCGAAATTCTCAATCTCGCGGTCGAGGTAACCGGCGATTATGGCCTGCCGGATTACGGTGTTGAGTCGGCGGCGGTCGGCCTTCGGGAGCGAGCCGAACACGTCGAGGTCCTCGTGGTGGTAATTCCGCACTTCGGAGGTCTCGCGGCCGCTGACCACGTCGATAATATGTTCTGCCTTGAATTTATCTTTCAGAGCCGCCACGGTTTCGAGTATGGCGGAAAGTTCTTCTTTTGCGTCCACTTGTTTTTTCGGGTTTAAACAGTTGTCGCAGTTCCCACAGTTGTCGGCGGGATATTCCTCGCCGAAATAGTGGAGGAGGGTTTTGCGTCTGCATACCGACGATTCGGCGTAGTGGGCCGTTTCGGCAAGGAGCTGCTTGCCGATTTCCTGCTCGGTGACGGGCTTTCCCTGAATGAATTTTTCCATTTTCTTCAGGTCCTTGGCCGAGTAGAACGTAAGGCACTGGCCTTCTCCGCCGTCGCGCCCGGCGCGCCCGGTCTCCTGATAATAGCCCTCGAGGCTCTTGGGCATATCGTAGTGGATTACGTAGCGCACGTCGGGTTTGTCGATGCCCATGCCGAACGCTATGGTGGCCACGATTACGTCAACCTGCTCCAGCAGGAATGCGTCCTGGTTGGCGGAGCGGGTGGCGGCATCCATGCCGGCATGGTAGGGGAGAGCCTTGATATTGTTCACCTTGAGGAGTTCGGCCATTTCCTCGACCTTTTTGCGGCTGAGGCAATAGATAATGCCGGATTTTCCCTCGCGGTTTTTTATGAACTTGATTATGTCGCGGTCGGTATTGGCGGTTTTGGGTCGGATTTCGTAGTAAAGGTTCGCACGATTGAAGCTCGACTTGAATACGACTGCGTCAGCCATTCCGAGGTTCTTCTGAATGTCGTGCTGCACCTTGGGGGTTGCTGTTGCCGTGAGGGCGATGACGGGATGCTGGCTGATTTCGTTGATTATGGGGCGGATGCGGCGGTATTCCGGCCGGAAATCGTGGCCCCACTCCGAAATGCAGTGGGCTTCGTCGACGGCATAGAACGAGATGGGAACTGTCTTGAGAAATTCAATGTTTTCCTCTTTCGTCAGCGATTCGGGCGCCACATAGAGCAGTTTTGTCTTGCCCGACAGGACGTCGGTTTTCACCTGATCGATGGCGCTGCGGTTGAGCGACGAGTTCAGAAAATGAGCGATTCCGTCGTCGGTCGAGAAGTTGCGCATTGCGTCGACCTGGTTTTTCATCAGGGCGATGAGAGGCGAAATCACTATGGCTGTGCCTTCCATGAGCAGGGCCGACAACTGATAGCAGAGCGATTTTCCGCCGCCGGTGGGCATGAGCACGAACACGTCGTGTCCTCCCATCAGCGAAAGGATAATCTCTTCCTGGTTTCCTTTGAAAGTGTCGAAACCAAAGTTTTCTTTAAGTGTCTGAGCGAGCAGTTGCCGTTGGTTCATGGAGATTGGATTGTGAGAGGTTAAAGATATGGGAGAAAGAGCCGGGGAGCCGACCTCCGGGGCGGTGAGGCTTGCGCGGCGGCGCGTCAGTCGCGGCTGTCGATGCCTTTGTTGAGCTCGAAGTGCGATTTGCGGAGTTTTTCCTCCACATATTTTCCGTCGACCTTGAATGTGCGTCGCTGGGAGGAGGGGAGCTCAAACATGGCGTCGATCATCACCGTCTCGACGATTGCACGCAGGCCGCGTGCGCCGAGTTTGTATTCAATGGCTTTGTCTACGATGGTGTCGAGGGCGTCGGACTCGAAGGTGAGCTTTATGCCGTCCATCGCGAAAAGCTTCTGATACTGGAGGGTGATGGCGTTTTTCGGCTCTGTGAGGATGCGTCGCAGCGCGGTGCGGTCGAGAGGCTCGAGATGCGTCAGGATTGGGAGGCGGCCTATGATTTCGGGAATCAGGCCGAAGGATTTGAGGTCCTGCGGTGCCACGAAGTTGAGCAGGTTGTCGCGGTCGACGCTCCGGCGCATGGGATCGGTGGCGAAGCCCACCGAGTGGGTGTTGAGTCTCTGGGCGATTTTGCGTTCGATGCCGTCGAATGCGCCTCCGCAGATGAAGAGGATATTCTTGGTATCTACTGGAATCATGCGCTGCTCGGGATGCTTGCGTCCACCCTGGGGAGGTACGTTCACGATAGAGCCTTCAAGGAGCTTGAGCAGCCCCTGCTGCACGCCTTCGCCGCTTACGTCGCGCGTAATCGAAGGGTTGTCGCCCTTGCGGGCGATTTTGTCGATTTCGTCGATAAACACGATGCCGCGCTCGGCGCGGGCCACGTCGTAGTCGGCCACCTGAAGCAGGCGTGTGAGAAGGCTTTCGATGTCCTCGCCGACATAGCCGGCCTGGGTCAGGACCGTGGCGTCGACAATCGTGAACGGCACTTCGAGCATCCGTGCGATGGTTTTGGCCAGAAGGGTCTTGCCCGTTCCGGTGGGGCCCACGAGCACTATATTGCTCTTCTCGATGTCGACGTCGTCGGTGGGCTGGCTCAGGCGTTTGTAGTGGTTGTAGACCGCCACGGCGAGATAGCGCTTGGCGGCGTCCTGCCCGATTACGTACTGGTCGAGATGGGCAACGATATCTTTCGGCTTCGGCAGTTTGCCGAGGTCAAGTTTGGGAAGTTTTTTCTTTTTGCCGTCCGAATCGAGTCCGCGGAAATCATTCAGCAGCTCGTGGATATTGTCGGCGCATTCGGCGCAGAGAAATATGTCGCTGCTTATGCCGGAGGGAATCATCACTTCGCTGTGGGATGCCGGCCGGCCGCAGAACGCGCAGCATTCTTCTTTCTTTTTTGCCATCTGAGTGTTTGATGTTCAGTTGGAAATAGTGAAGTCGTTTAAACGTTTTCTTTATTGGCTTGATGAAACGTCCTCTTCAGAATCTTGGCCTCTTTTTGATAGACTTCACCCTCTTTTTCGGTCTCGATGGCGGCATCGCTCCCTTAAATTCGGGTAAAATCCCCTCAAAAATAGGCCCAAATTCTATTTGAAGAAAAAGTTTAAATGACTTCGGTTATTGGAAACTTTCGGTGCGATAGGCTGAAGAGCGGTGCATCAGAGATTGATGCCCTTTGTGTTCTGCCGGATCAGCACGCTGTCGATCATGCCATAGTCCTTTGCTTCCTGGGCTGTCATCCAGTAGTCGCGGTCGGAATCGCGCTCTACTTTGTCGAAAGGCTGCCCGGAGTGTGTGGCGATGATGTTGTAAAGCTCTTTCTTGAGTTTCTGGATTTCGCGGGCTGTAATCTCGATGTCGGAAGCCTGACCCTGTGCACCGCCCATAGGCTGGTGAATCATCACGCGCGAGTGGGGGAGGGCGAAACGCTTCCCCTTTTCTCCGGCCACGAGGAGCACGGCGGCCATCGATGCTGCCATGCCGGTGCATACGGTGGCCACGTCGCTGTTGATATACTGCATGGTGTCGTAAATGCCCAGACCGGCGTAGACCGATCCGCCGGGAGAGTTGAGATAGAGAGTCACGTCCTTGCCGGGATCGGCTGAATCGAGATAAAGAAGCTGTGCCTGCACCACGTTGGCAGAATAGTCGTTCACATCGGTGCCGAGGAATATGATGCGATCCATCATCAGGCGGGAGAATACATCCATCTGGGCTACGTTGAGCTGGCGCTCCTCTATGATGGTGGGGGAGATGTAGCTTGACCGGATGGCCTGGTTGGTGGCGGATGTGAACTGGTCGAGTGCGAGGCCGTTCATCCCGAGGTGTTTCACCGCATAGTTGCGGAAGTCGTTGTTGTTATTCATAATGATGTAGTATGCTTGATTTGTGGGCACGCCCGTCGGGGCGTGGTTTCGTAATTCAAAGATAGTAAAAAAATATATGAAATAAAGAAGTGTTGTGTAAAAATTCGGACTGCTTGAGGAAAAAACATCCATGAGGCCTTTGTGGTGGGTGAGCGAGCCCCCGTGTTGTCGCCACATCGGCTAATTCGGCAGCTGCATCGGCTAATCTGTAGCTGCATCGGCTAATCTAATCTATAGGTATATAACAATAATCATGCCAATTATGTTAGGCCGGTTGAGATGGAGCGTCGGTGTATCGCCCTCGCCATCCGAAAAAAACAGGCGTTGTGTCGAATTTCGACACAACGCCTTGGCAATGTATAAAATATACGGCAATTGATAGCGGGGGCCGCAGGGCTTATTTGCCCTCGGGGTTGGCGAGCTTCTTGAACTCGTCGAGGCTTACGGTCTTCTCGTCGAGCGATACGAGAGCCTTGATGGCATTGAAGAGCTTGCGGTTGGCTACATCTTCGTGCATGCGTCCGCGGTAGTTCTTGTCGTCAAGGATGCGGCGGGCATAGTTGGTGATGGTCTCTTCGTCCATGTTGGTCATGCCATACTGGGCGAACTGCTGGGCTGCCAGAGCTTTGGCGAAGCCGAGCATGTCGTCGTCGGTTACCTTGATGTCGAGTTTCTCGGCGATTTTGCCGCGGAGAAGCTCCCATTTGATTGAGGGAATCATCTTTTCATATTCCTCGGCCACATTTTCCTCGTTGAGACCTTCGTTGCGCTTCACAAGCCATTTCTTGAGGAATTCGGCGGGAAGATCGAACGTGCCGAATTTGCTCATGAGCAGTTCCTGGACGTCGCGGTTGAACATCTGGTCGCTGTTGGGGGCGAGCTGCATGGCGATCATCTTTTTGAGCTCGGCGAAGTAAGTGGCTTCGTCGGTAACGCCTGCGTTGCCGGGGAATACCTCTTTGTAAAGTTCCTCGCCGTGCTGTGCGGGTTTGAGCACGATGATTTCGGAGATGGCCATCTCGAAGTCGCCCTGGAGTGTTGCGGCTTTCTCCTTGTCGACGTGGAGCATCGAGGAGAGTTCGGCTGTGTTGCCGTTGCAGGTCTTGTAGGGGTTGAATACGACCTTGTCGCCTACCTTTTTGCCGAGGAAGAGGGCAGCCTGGTCCTTGTCGGTGAAGTACATGGGGGCAACGATGCCGTCGACCACCTGAACGGCGGTTTCGTCGGTGAGCACGGAGCCATCGGCTGCAAGCTGCATGATGGCGCCCTTTACGAGAGCCTTTGCGTCGACTTCCTCGCCGGGTACCTGGGCGCCGAAGCGCTCGCAGAGAGCCTTATCCTGCTCGGCAACCATTTCGTCGGTAACGTCGATGGTATAGTAGGGCGCCGTGATGTCTTTGTTGATCTCGACGTTGATTTCCGGTGCGAGTCCGACTTCGTATTCAAACGTATAGTCGGTGTCGCTGAGGTTGATGGCCTTCATCTCGACGGGGAGCGGCTCGCCGAGCACGTCGACCTTGTTTTCGCGGATATAATCGATTACGGCGCGGTAAACCTCTTCGTTGAGCACGGAGGCCTTGACGTCGCGGCCGAAGCGGCGGCGGAGCTGGTCGATGCTTACGTGGCCTTTGCGGAAGCCGGGAATCTGGCGGGTACGGCCTATTTCTTTAAGCTCGGCGTTAACCTTGTCGGCATAGTCGGCAGAGCTGACCTCAACCTTGATGCGGCCTTCCAGGTCGCCGGTTTTTTCAAGCGTAACTTGCATAATTACTGTGGTTTTTGGGCCATCGGCAGGAGCGGGTGCGCCGGCCGGGCGTATTTTGTGATTGTTTGTTTAGTTTTTAGCAGGTGCAAAATTACAATTTATTTTTGTTTCTGCGAAATAGCACGTTGAATTTGCCCGGTTTTTGCGATGGTATCAGCCGGAAAGTTTGTTAAAAATTAGTTAATGCGGGTGCGGCAGTCGCTTTTTGGGTCGGCATAGTCTAACTTTGCATACCGAAACAGCAAACGACACTTGATGAGTATAGTAGATTATTCCGACGTGGAGTTGCTCCGCAACGAGCTTGTGGTGCTGAAACACGTGAATTTTTCGCTCGAAGCGGGCGAATTCGTATACCTTATCGGTAAGGTGGGAAGCGGCAAATCGACGCTGCTTAAATCCATGTATGCCGAGATACCGGTGCAGGGAGGAAGCGCCCGCGTGCTGGATTTCGACTTGAACGCCATACGCCGCGCCGACATTCCAATGCTTCGCCGCCAGATCGGCATCGTATTCCAGGACTTCCAGCTGCTTACCGACCGCAACGTGTATCAGAACCTGCGCTTTGTGCTCGACGCCACCGGATGGCGCAACGCCGACGAAAAAGAGGAGCGCATAGATACGGTACTCAAACGCGTGGGGATGGCCAATAAGAGCTACAAGATGCCTCATGAGCTGTCGGGCGGCGAGCAGCAGCGAATCGTAATAGCCCGGGCGCTGCTCAACAATCCCAGACTGATACTTGCCGACGAGCCTACGGGCAATCTCGACCCCGCTACCGGCGACAGCATAGTGCGCACACTTCTGGAAATCGCCGAGACAGGCACTGCCGTTGTAATGGCCACCCACAACCTGCAGCTTGTGGAGCAGTATCCCGCACCGGTAATGCAGTGCGCCGACAAGCAGCTTCTGATGCTCGACTAACGCCGCACCCGCTCAATTATAAACCAATCAGCAAACCACGAAACATATAAGCTACCTTGAAAGTACTGAAATTTGGAGGCACTTCGGTGGGAAGTGCACAGCGCATAAAGGAAGTAGCCGCACTGGTGCGTCCGCGCGGCGTTAATATTATTGTGCTCTCGGCCATGTCGGGTACCACCAATACCCTGGTTGAGATTGCCGACTATCTGCACCGCCACAACGTGAACGGCGCCAAGGACACTATCAACCGGCTTGAAAAGAAATATTCGGCTGTGGTCGACGGACTCTATAACACTGACGAGGCCCGTGCACGTGCTCTCGAAATGCTGGCAGCTACGTTCCGCCATCTTCGCGCTTTTGCCCACGAGGGTGAATTCACCGAGGCCGACGAAAAGGATATTCTCGCCCAGGGCGAACTCATGTCCACATCGCTGATGCATTTCTATCTGCAGGAGCAGGGGGTGAAGTCGGTGTGGCTTCCGGCACTCGACTTCATGCGTATCGACGCCGACGGCGAGGCCGATGTGGATTTCATCACCATGCGCCTCAAGCCCATGCTCGACTCCAATGCCGACGCCGAGCTGTTTGTTACACAGGGTTTCATCTGCCGCAACAGCCGCGGCGAAATCGACAACCTGCAGCGTGGAGGCTCGGACCTGACCGCCTCGCTTATCGGCGCCGCCATCTACGCCGAGGAGATTGAAATCTGGACCGACATCGACGGCATGCACAACAATGATCCGCGCTACGTGGAGAAGACCTCTCCGGTTGCCGAGCTCCATTTCGACGAGGCAGCTGAACTGGCCTATTTCGGCGCAAAGATTCTGCACCCTGCATGCGTGATGCCCGCCAAGCTCAACAATATTCCTATCCGTGTACTCAACACGATGGACCCCACGGCCCGCGGCACGCTTATATACAATACCGTCCACTCGCGCTCAATCAAGGCCGTCGCCGCCAAAGACGGCGTAATAGCCATCAAGATAAAATCCACGAGGATGCTTCTCGCCTCGGGTTTCATTCATCGCGTATTCGAGATATTCGACTCCTACAAGCGTCCGCTCGACATGATCGCCACCTCGGAGGTCGGAATTTCCGTTACAATCGACAATCCCCTCAAACTTGAGCACATAATCGACGAACTCAAGGAGATAGGCACCGTATCGGTCGACTACGACATGGTGATTATCTGCGTGGTCGGCGACCTCGAATGGCACAACCGCGGCTTCGAGGCCAAGGCTATCGATGCCCTGCGCGACATCCCCCTGCGCATGATTTCCTACGGCGGCTCGAACTACAACATCTCCTTCCTGGTGAAGAAGGAAGACAAGGTGCGCGCCCTCAACGCCCTCACCGACCATCTTTTCGCCGACTGCTGATTTTTTTAAGCTGCTCCCCATGGCCGACAATTACCTCGAAAAACGGATGGACGACCTCAGGCGCGGAAACCGCCCGGGCGCCTATCGCCCGAAGCTCACTCCGTCGGGCGTGGCAACCGGCAAGCTTCAGGTGGCGTTTCCGCCACGGCGCGTGTTTGTCACCGGAGGTGCCTCCGGCATAGGCCGCGCGATTGTAGAGGCATACTGTAAGGCGGGGTGCCGGGTGGCGTTTGTCGACACCGATATGGAGGCGGGCCGGTCCACAGCCTCCGCCACCGGCTCGAGGTTTATTCCCCTCGATGTTGCCGACGCCGATGCCCTTGTCGAGGCTATGGAGACGCTTATGCACTCGTGGGGCGACCTCGACATTATAGTGAATAATGTCGGTGTCTGCCGGTTTGTTCCTTTGGATGAGTGCTCCGTAGAGGAGTTCGACAGAACAATGGCGGTAAACCTACGCCCGGTGTTCATCACCGCGCGCACTCTCGCCCGGCACCGCCGCTCCCTGGCTGTAAGCAATACTTTCGGACGCATTATTAATATAGCGTCCACGCGGGCGTTGCAGAGTGAACCGGGCACTGAGGCTTATTCGGCATCGAAGGGTGGTATCGTGGCTCTGACTCATGCGCTGATGATGTCGCTCGCACCACTTTCGATTACGGTAAATGCCATTTCGCCCGGCTGGATAGTAACCGACCCTGCAGAAGAACTGTCCGAAGCCGACCATACACAGCATCCCTCCGGTCGCGCCGGAATTCCGGCCGACGTAGCGCGCCTCTGCCTATGGCTTTCGCTTCCGGGAAACGATTTCATCAACGGCGAGAACATCACCCTCGACGGCGGGATGACAAAACGGATGCAATATGTCTGATTTTAACATAATTTAACCGGGGGGGTAACACGAGGCCTATTATTCAGAAAATATCACTACATTTGCATGTTTTCAATCAGTTCCGTTTCTGCTTTTTACCGGTGAATATGGAAAAAGAATATGCCATGCCTGTCAAAACACTTGTATCCCCGTTCCTTTTAGCTCTGTTCGGGCTACTCTCCGTCCAGAACCTCCCGGCCCAGACGGCCTCCGTCCAGACGGCCGTAATTGTCGGCAAGGTGACGGATATCTCCACGGCTGAACCGCTTGGCGGAGTCTCCGCTCGACTGCTCGACGGGAGCGGCAAAGTAAAAAGCTTTACCAATTCGAACGCCAAGGGAGTGTTCCGTCTCAAGATGCCGGCCGTAGGCAGCAGAACACTTAAATTTGCCCGAATGGGCTATGCCGACGAAGAGATTCCGCTCGATAGCGTAAATCCGGCCGACACGCTGCGCGTGGAGATGCTTGTACAGGCCTTCGAGCTTAAGGAAGTAGGTGTGCGCGCACGGCGCATACGAGAGAACGGCGATACCGTGACGTACACCGTCGGTCAGTTCTCCCGGGCGCAGGACCGCTCGATAGGCGATGTGATGAAGAGGATGCCTGGCCTGGATGTCGACGCCTCGGGAAAGGTCCAGTATCAGGGTACTGACATAAACAAGATGTATGTGGAAGGCAACGATATTGCCGGTTCGAAATACGGCACTCTCACCCAGAATATCCAGGCCGACAACGTCGGAGCGGTAGAAGTGCTCGAGAACCATCAGCCCATGCAGGTACTCCGCGGTCTTGCCATAAGCGACCAGGCCGCCATCAACCTGAAGCTCAAGGAGAAGGCAAAAATCAAGGTTATGGCCCACGGCACCGCCGCCGGAGGCTGGGGCGAGAACGCCGGCGGCCTCTATGCCGGAGAACTTTTCCTTATGTCGGTGAAGGGGAAGGTGCAGAATGCCACATCGCTGAAGCTCAACAACCTCGGTCAGCCGCTCGGCGGAATAAAAGGCTTCTTCGGAGGTGCGACGGGCGAGGGTATCGAGCCATTCATCTCGGCCGGAGGAGTAGGTGGCGGCTATACATCGCGATTCGGCCGGTCGGCGGCATTCGAGACCAGTTCGACTTGGAAAAACAGCCACGACGGCCAGTGGCGCCTTCAGGCCGAGTACGGTTACGACCATCTCTGGACCGACCGCTCAACCACCACGACCTATTTCCTTCCCGAAGGGAACCGCATAATCACCGAAGACCGCCATGCCGACTCCCACGCGCATTCAGCGTCGCTCTCGGCCAACTACGAAATAAATCAGAAGCGCTACTATCTTAGCAACAACCTGACCGGCAGCTTTACCTGGAACGGCGACCGCATCAACATTGAGGGGACACTATCCAACCGGCAGCATACCGTCTCGCCATATTATGATCTCAGCAACCGCCTGAAGGTAATCCGCCGGTTCGGAGAGAACCGCATCGTTACGTTCAACAGTACCAACCAGTTCCTCTCGCGCCCCGAACAGCTCTGGGTTGAGACCACAGCCTATGGCGACATGGCGCGCTACGGGAGCCATATAGGGCAGCATTCGTTTTTTACCGACGAGCGCGCATCCTACGGCTTCATCATCAGGAAGGTGATAGTATCGCTTGAGGGCGGTTTGGCCGGTTTTGTGCGCCACCTCGACTCGCAGCTCAACGGTACACTCCCCGACGGGATGCCCGACGAATCCAATGATTTGTCCACCAACTATGTGCGCGTGTTCATAAAGCCGAAATTCGAGCTGAACCTCAAGCGTATAAGCTTCAATCTCAACATGCCGGTGAATTTCTACAGCTACTTCTTCGGAGGCGCGCTGAAAAACCGCAGCGAGGTGTTCCTCTCGCCGACGCTGTCGATGCAGTGGAAGCCCAACTCGCGCCATACCATAAACCTCAACGCCACGTGGCGGCGCAATCCGGCGTCGCTATCGAACATCCACTCCGGCCTGGTGATGGCCGACTATCGCACCTTCAACGCCGGAGTCGACGATTACTATTCGTCGTCGCGCCATGGCTTCTGGGGCGACTGGAGCTGGCGCAACACCCGCCGCGGATGGTTCGCCCATGCCAGTTTCGACCATGCGTGGAACCGCCGCAAGACGGGCGTCTCGCAGATGCTTATCGGCGACTATGTGGTCAACGCCTACCGCGCCAAGCCGTCGACGTCGCAGGAAATCAGGGCAAATGCGAGAATTCAGAAGAGTCTCGACGCCATCCAGTCGTCCGTACAGTTTAGCGGCTCGTTCAACCGCAACACAGAGAGCGTATTCTCGCAGGGAGAAGAGCTGAACCGCCGTATGCTCGTCTATAGCGCCTTTGCAAGTGTCGACGCGCGATTCTGCAGCTGGCTCAACGCCACCTATTATTTAACATTCAGGCATACGCGCATGCATATCGCGCAACTTCCCGCTGCGCTAAACAGCGATTACGACCACACTCTCGAACTAACCGGCAACTGGGGGAAATGGACGGTTACGGCCGACGGCGTCTACCAGACCACGCGCCTCGGCCCCGGCGACTACACGCGTACTACCGACCTGAGCATGTATATAAATTACAAGCTGAACAAGCGCATTGAGTTCAACGTCTCGGCCTCAAACCTTCTGGACGACCGCAACCGCGTATCGCGCACGTTCGACACCTTCTCGCAGACTGAGACATGGCAGCGGCTTCGCGGCCGACAGTTTCTTATAGGCATAGTAATCAACAACTAAGCAACAGCAATATGAAAAAACTTTTTGCAATATCGGCTGCAGCTTCGCTGGCCCTCTGCCTCTTTGCCGCCTCGCGTCCCGACGCGACACTGGTAGTGACCTACGATTTCGAACGATGCCGCCACGATGTCGACAGCCTGGAATATTCCAAAGACCAGATGGTTCTCCAGCTTGCGCCTACGGCCTCACGCTTTTTCAGCGCCAAGACCGAATTCTTCGATTCGCTTCACAGCGCGCCGGGTGGAGCCAAACTCATCCAGCAGATGCAGATGGATGCCCTCAACAGTTCCGGCGGTATAAAGCGCGACGCCTCGGGCAATATCACGTCGATTTCGGTTGATGCCAAGGCGATGGAAAACGTCCCCTCGCGGGGATTCCTGACGTGTGTCTATAAAGACATGGACAAGGGTGAGATGACCGTTTACGACGGCATACACGGCCCGTCGGACGTTCGCTATACGTATTCCCTTCCTGTTGATGAGATCGCCTGGGAGCCGGGCGACTCCGTGACGACAATTCTCGGCTTCGAATGCCAGAATGCCAAAGGCGAGTATCACGGCCGCGTGTGGGAGGCGTGGTTCGCATCCGATCTGCCTCTGGCCGACGGCCCCTGGCAGCTCTGCGGACTTCCCGGCCTCATTCTCAAGGCAACCACGGCCGGCGACGAGTACCGGCTGACCGCTACGGGGGTGCACAGCGCCGCCGAGCCGATAAAAGACCTCCCGGGTGATCCGGAAATCGAGAAAATCGACCGTCGGGAGTTTCTGAAGATGCTGGACAAGACTCATCGCGATCCGGGAGCCATGTATGGCTTTCCCATGCCGCAGGAAGTGTTCCACGACCTGATTGAGACTGACTACAAGTAAGAGATTCGGAAAAATTCAGACAATCTCCAATATATTCCGACAACCGGACACCAGCCGTCGACCATCCGGTCAGCTTGGCCCGATGTGCTCGCCCAGCGATTTATAGGCCTTCATTGAGCCGACGCAGGTGAGCACATCGCCTTCCTGCACACACTCAGCCGAGGGATTCGATATATCTACCGGCTGCAGTTGCGTGGAGTCAAGTCCGAGGATGTTGGTGGCTTTCCGCGGGCGCGATGCGGCGACAAGACGCAACCCGAACATGGCCTCCTGCGTGAGGTCTATATAGGCCATCCCCTTGAAATAATCGGGGGCGGCGAAGCGCATCACGTAGGTGTCGCGGTCTACGCGCAGCGAATCGACATGGGTCCCGAGGGCCATTTCGTCGGAAAGGTCGCGTGCGGCGCTCTGCTCCGGATTGAGGATGCGCTCCACATGCATCCCTTCGAGTATGGCGCTGTGGAGGTCGTCGATTGCGCGGGCGTAGATCTTGCGCACGCCGAGCTTTCGCAGCAGGGCCACCGTCTTGATGCTCGCGCCGAATTGCTCGCCTATGGCCACGATGACCAGGTCGACGCTTTTGAGCGGGAGCGCGCCGATGGCGCTTTCGTCGGTGGAATCGATTATGTAGGCAGTGGAGATATAATCCTTGATGGCGGCTACGATGGTGGCGTTGATGTCGGCGCCTATCACCTCATTGCCCATGTCGGTGAGGTCTTTGGCCAGATTGGTTCCGTAGATGCCAAGGCCGATTATAAGGTATCGCATATTTTTCCGGGATTAGTTGGTATTCAGGTCGGAGTCGGTGCAGATCAGTTGATGATTATGTTGTCGGAGGGGTAGCGGGCGGCGGAATCCGTGTGGGTGCCTACGATTCCCGCAAGTAGCGAGATTATACCCACGCGACCGAGTAGCATCGCTGTGGAGAGAAGAACCTTGGAGAGGTCGCTCAACTCGGGCGTCACTCCCAGCGAGGAGCCGACGGTGAAGAGGGCGGAGGCTGCCTCGTAGAGCAGTTCTTTGGCGCTGAGCGATGGCTCAAGCCCGAGAAGCAGCATCGAGTAGCATACGTAGGCGAGAATCGACAGCCCGACCACGGCGTGAGCCCTTCGGAGCGACGGCACGGAGATAGTGCGTCCGAAAACCTCCACACGCGTGCGCCCCGCCACAATAGCTTTCAGATTCAGCAGCATGGCGGCGAATGTGTTTACCTTGATGCCGCCGGCCGTCGACTGGGAGCCACCTCCAATCCACATCAGTACAACGAACATCAGCAATGTGATGTTTAGCATCGACGCCGGATTGACCGACGAGAAACCCGACGAGCGCGGCACCCAGGCATTGAACACCGACTGCACCACCTTCTCGTAGGCGGTCATGCCGCTCAGAGTGTTGTCGTATTCGAAAAGGAGAAACAGCGTGGCGCTGACGGCGAAAATCCATCCGGTGGTTGCCACCACAATTTTGGTGTTGAGGTCGTAGATGTGTATAGGCAGACGGCGGGGACCGTCGCGGCGGATGCGGTGCCAGAGCGCACGCAGATGCATTTTAGTGGCCTGCGCCACATTCATCAGTATCGGGAACCCTATTCCGCCGGCGGCTATGAGCACGCTCGCCACGATATAGACCGACTGGTTTGAATGGAGCAGGGCCGGATTCGATAGGCCGCCTTCTATGTTGGAGAAACCGGCGTTGCAGAATGCCGAGAGCGAGTGGAAGAGCGAGAATATGATTTCGTCCTGCAGGCTCATGTTCAGCTCGCCGTGGATGCAGAGAAAGAATGCCCCGGCTCCCAGCGCCTCGATCAGCAGGGTGAACCCCAGGATGTAGAACAGCGTCGGCACCAGCGCGCCGATTGTCTTCGACGAGATGATGTCCTTCATCATCAGCTGGTTGTATACCGATGTATTGCCGCTGAAAAAGAGGGCGAAGAAGCTTGTGAAGGTCATCACTCCGAGTCCCCCCGCCTGGATGAGAAATCCGAGCACGGCCAGTCCGGGGAGCGAGAATGTAGTGGAAATATCTACCGGAGTGAGGCCGGTGATACATACGGCCGATGTGGCCACAAACAGCGAATCGACGTAGCTTAGTTCGCCTGTGGTACACCGCGGCATCATGAGGATAAACGATCCGGCCAGAATGAGCACAATGAAACTTCCGGTGAGAATCAGCGACGGGTTGGTGCGCTTGCCGAGCATTTTCATCAGCCCGTAGCTTATGTCGACCACTGCGTAGGCGGCGAGGATGGAGTAGAGAAAGGCGCCGCTGTAGAGCACGCGCTCAAGCACCGGAATCCAGGGATGCGCGGGGTGGGGATAGGCCAGGGGAAGCAGCGTGAGAAGCACCGCAATGTCGACAATCCATTTGAACGCTTTCGATTGCTTTATGGTGCGTCTGAAGTCGGTGGCGAGGCTGTAGAGGATATTGGTCGCGAAAAGGATCTGGCACCCGCGGAGTGTGCGCCGGATCCATTTCACGTCGTCGGGAGTATGGTCGTAGCCGAACCATACCGTAAGCGCCACCAGGCATGCAATCGACCCGACGAATGCCGCCACCGAAAGCACTTGCGCCGGCAGCTGGAGAGCCGGCGCAAACTTCGCCGTGAAGCGCCTGTAGCGCTGTGCGGCATTCTGTAGCTTTTTGCGGAGAGTGGTCGACAATGTTATGGTGTGTTCTCAGATAAGATGAAGGCGTATTCCGTTTATTCGGCAGGTGTCAGTTCGAAACCGGCGTAAAGCCCGTCGTAGCTGTTGAGCATCTTGGCGGCAGCCTGAAGCGACGACTGGCCGCTTACGCTTGCCACAGCGTTGACGAGTTTGATAAGTTTCGAGGCATCGAACGTCAGGGTGAGTTTTTTGCCGATTTTTTCCACATGGGCGTTCATTTTGCCCAGCGGTATCTTTTTGACGGCCTTGAAATTGAATGTGAAATCTCCGGACTCGTTGCGCTCGTAGGTGCCTGTCACCGTGGCTTTCTTCACTTTGAACTCGCAGGTGCCGTCTTCGCGGAAGGTTGCCGTCATCGAGGTGAGGCCGGCTTTCTGGTAGTAAGGAGCGAGTTTGTCGACGATTACTCCGGTAGCTGCCGAGCCGCCGAGTTTCTGCAGGGCATTGTCGCTTTGAAGCGAGACGGCGGGAGCGGAATATTTGTAGTCGCCCACAAGGTCGGCAGCCGTAAGGTCGCTTTTGGCAATCATCCCTTCTACGGCGCATTTAAGGCCCGAGAGAGCGGTGGAGCCGTCGCCACCTCCGATTTTCGAGGCTGCTCCTTTCAGAAGGTCGGTGATGTCGGGACTTGCCGATGCGGCGGGAGCTGCAGCGAGCAGCAGCGAAGTCATGGCGAAGTTCAGTAATAATCTTTTCATGATGCTGAAACGTAAGTATTGACTTATTTAAAACAATTATTTCCCCCCGGTTGTGCTTACAAATTTAGCCAAAATCTTTTACCGTGGCAAATACATCGCCCGGGCGCGGCTGCTATGGCTGTGGCGTAATTGTCGTTTCGGGCTATGCCTGAGGTCAAAAGGGTGGATTTTACACTTGCGGCTTTGCACGTTAGAAAAAAATAGCTAACTTTACCAAAAATTATGCTTAAGCGTTTTGTCATACTGTTTGCTCTGATAGTCAGCGTTGTGGCGCCTTTGGCAGCTCAGGTTGAATTCAAGCGCGGACTCGAGCAGGTTTCGTTCATTCCAAAGGGTCAGTACATCACCGGAGTGAGCGTCAGCTTCTCGCAGTCGAACCAGAATAACTACCAGTTCCTCATTATCGAGGGCATCGACGGCGATACCTACAAGTTCAAAATCAGCCCCATGCTGCTTTACTGCTTCAAGGATAACCTTGCCGCCGGAGGAAAATTTGCATATACCCGCACCCGCACCCGTCTCGACAACGCCACCGTGGTGATCGACTCCGAAACCGACTACACCGTAGAGAACCTCTATAACATATCCCACGACTATTCGGCGATGGCCGCCTTCCGCAACTATATCAGCCTGGGACGCCAGCGCCGTTTCGGAATCTTCAATGAGGTGCAGCTCGAGATAGGCGGCGGCGAGTCGAAAATCGTCAACGGCCGCGGAGAAGACCTTACCGGCACTTGGGAGCGCACATGGAAGACGCGCATCGGTCTCGCCCCGGGTTTTGTGATGTTCCTGAACAACTATTCCGCCATCGAGGTCGCCGTAGGTGTGCTGGGCTTCAGCTACAGCCATACATCGTCGAAGACCGACCAAATCTACGACTCCTCGCGCGGAAGCAAGGGTGCCAATTTCAAAATCGACCTCTTCTCCATCACCTTCGGTGTGGCATTTTATATCTGACACCTGCAATGACAATCAATAAATCATCGGCATTCATTCGGTTCATCTTAGCCGCAGGCGCTCTGGCAGTTTCGCTGCTCGCCGCACCTGTCGGGGCGGCTTCGCCGCGCGAAATGCCCGACGACAATATAAACCTGAATTTTCTCGAGTGGCTCGCCAAAGGCGAGAAGATTCCTCTCGATTCCACAATAGTCAGCGATCCGGCGCTCGACGAGACCGTGCTGGTTCGCGGCGACACTGTTAGCATAATCCTTCCACAGAAAAACTACGGCCGCTACGACCGCGGCCTGTTCAACTATCTCTTCATTCCCAAAGGGCAGTGGAGCATCGGACTGATGGCAAGCTACGGAGAGTTTTCCACCGACAACTTCCAGATTCTCTCGGTGCTCTCCAATCTCGATCTGAAGGTGAAGGCCTACTCGCTGCAGCCAAGCTTCTCATATTTCTTCACCAACAACCAGAGTGTGGGCGTCACGTTCAACTACACGCGAATGTACTGCGACCTGGGGTCGATGTCGTTCGATATGGACGATGACCTCAGCTTTTCGCTCAGCGACGTCAGCTACTACTCCAAAAGCTATTCATCGGCCATAGCCTACCGAAACTATATCGGCCTTGGCCGCGACCGCCGTTTCGGCATATTCAACGAGGTGGAACTGGAATTCGGCGCAGGCTCCTCGCGCTTCCAACGCTATTACAATGGCGAGCTGCGCGACACACGCACCAACTCTCTCTCAGCCTCGCTTAATTTTTCGCCGGGACTCACTGTCTTCATGATGGACTATGTGAGCTTCAATATCTCCTTCGGTGTGTTCGGTGTGAAACTTCATCACGAAAGCCAACGAACCAACGACGTTGAGGAGGGTTCGCGCTTCTCGTCGGGTGCGAACTTCAAATTCAATATCTTCAACATCAATTTCGGCATGGCCGTATATATCTGAATATTAATCTACCTATTTGCCTGAATATAATCTACAAACCTGTTTTAAATGACCACGAAAAACGTTATGAGTGGGATTCTTTCCAAATCTTCGGCGTACACCTTTGCCGGAGCGCTCGCACTTATTGCTTCGGCCGCCTCTGCCCGTGCGGCCGAAATCCCGACCGTATTCGACGCCCACGCGGTGAATAACACCGTGGAGCGTACGCTCACATTCGATCCCACCGGAACCGGTGCGCAGCTCCCCGCCTGCTGGGGTCTCGACACGGCGTGGAATCACAACGACAATTTCGTGCGCGGCATGCGCGCTATGACCCCCGACATTGTCGACATCGTCCGCGTATCCTTCAATCCCTACGCCCTCGTTACCACGCAGGGTGTTGTCCCCACCGGCGAATGCGCCAACCAGCTCAAAAGCCGAATGGAAAAGGTTGCCAAGGTTGAGGCCCTCCGTACCGGCAACCGTAAGGTTGACATCGCTATCAACCTCGATGCCGCCCGCATGGATCTCCAGGGCGATTACTACTATATCAATAATGGCGAATACGACCTGAATCTCGGCACCAAGAACCATGCCGAATGGGCAAAACTGCTCCATGCCTACGTTTCGACCATCCGCCGCGACTACGGCAATACGGTTGTGTCCGTTGCTCCTTTCAATGAGCCCGACTACTACTGGAACAGCCTCCGCCAGCCTCATTTCGACAACATCAACAAGGCTTTCCGCGCCAACTATCCCGATATGCAGGACGTGCGTATATCCGGCGGCAACACCCTTAACTGCGATGAAGCTCAGAACTGGTACGATTATCTGAAAGCCAATCTCGACGAGGGCAACACCCATCAGCTCGCCGGCGATTTCAATCATTATGCATCGTTCTTCCAGAATGTGCGTGCCGACGGCAAATATGCCACCGGCGACGAGCTTCACAACGTTATGGAGGCCATGGTCGGAATCGAATATGGTATGCAGACCGGCATCTGGTGGGGCGAAGCCGCCCGCGTGCGCGGTCAGTTCTGTCAGGCCAGCAATCTCGGTCAGCGTCTGGCCTACACCGAAAACCGCTACGCCTGGGGTGCCGCTTCGGTCTACAAGCGCGATAACCACCTTTCGCAGGCGTTCGTAGGCGTCTCCGAGCGCCAGGGGCGCCCCGCCTCCTACAGCTTCGTCAGCAAGACGAAGGATGTCTACGTGGATGGCGTAGGCCCCACGCGCGAATTCGTGCTCGATGTTCCCGCCGATGCCAACGGCACTTACCAGGGAGCGGGCCAGCGCAATGCTGAGGCTGTCTACGACATTACCTGGGGTGAAGACGTGATGCCCGAAATCAACGGCACATATTATATTATCTCCAAGGCCATCGGCCGCGCCGTGCAGGCGCCATCTTCGGCAACCTCTACTGCAATGTCGCATGCCACCATGAGCGCTACAAGCAACCGCCAGAAATGGGAAATCAAAAAAGTCCGCATTGACAACGGGGGCGACTACAGCTATTATACAATTACTGATGCCGGCAATACAGCCCGCGGCTGGAATCTTAACGGCTGGGGGCTTAGTGAGGACTATTCTCCTGAGTCCGACCAATATTTTTCTGTTCCGGTAATTTGCGCCAACAATAAATCGACACTCCAGGACGGCTCGCTGACTGAATATTTCGCCGACAACTGTCAGTGGTATCTTCAGTATGCAGGCAATGGATGGTTCCGCATCCGCAGCAAGGTGAGCGACTATTGCGTGCGTCCCAAGAAAGCCAACAACGGGACTATCTCAACCTCTGCCGCTCTCGTTCAGGCACCATACGATGCCGACGACGATAACCAGCTCTTCCGCTTCCTCCCCGCCGACAATCTCCCCTCGAAATTCGAGACCGAGGCTCCCGCCGCTCCTCAAGGTGTGTACGCCAACGGCGGCAACGGCTCCATCACCATCAGCTGGAATGCCGTGAACGATAATGAGCTCGCCTCCTACACTCTGCTCCGCTCCGACAACGGTGGCGAATTCAACACCATCGCCCGCAATATCGTCGGAACTTCAATTGTCGACAACACTGTCCTCGCCGGCGACGAATATACTTATAAAGTGGTAGCCTTCGATAAATCGGGCAACCGCTCCGAAGCCTCTGCGACCGCCTCGGCAAGCATCCGGCACGACAATCTCTCCTGGGCCGTACTCCCATTCGACGATACGCTCGACGATATCTCCGGCAACAGCTTCCACGCCCGCGCTTCGGCCGATAACGCCGCCTTCAACACCGGCCACAAGAACTCCTGCCTGACACCCGACGCCTCGCAGACGGTGATGCTCCCGATGGGTGCAGTTCCTGCCGGAGGCAATTTCTCGGTGACAGCATGGGTGCGCACACGCTCCACCAGCGCTTCTGGCCAGTATCTCTTCGACTTCGGTACCGATGAGACCAACCATATCGGTCTGCTCCTCAACGACGGCACCGGCAACATCGCCCTCCGCGGCACGACGCCCACCGGCACCACCGAGCTTAAGGCCAAGACGCCCACCGCCTCCGACTGGCACCACATCGCTGTGGTCCTCACCGATTCCGAATGGTATATATATGTAGACGGCAACTACGCAGCCGGATACGGTAAGGCCGGTCTCTCCGCTTCGGTTCCCGACCGCACTAAGGTTCTCAACTACATCGGCCGCGGCATGCGCCAGTACGACTACAATATGAACACCGGCGCCCGCACCTCTATCCCCGTGCTCGGCGCTATCGACGAACTCCATATCTACAACGGCACTCTCACCCCCTCTCAGGTATATTTCGATATGCAGGGCCATGTGAGCGCCATCGATGACCTCCCGGTTGACTCAACAGCTCGCGAGGTCGCTTCCCGCGAATACTTCAACATCAAGGGGCAGGCTATCGCCGCTCCCGCGCAGGGTGAGACTGTGGTAGTCCGCACCGTCTATTCCGACGGCACGGTTGAATCCTCCAAAGAAGTCATCAACGAATAATATTAATAAGTCCGCCAGTTCTCATTAATGCAATCCGAACTTACAAAATATGGTACCGGGATAGCCGCAATCGCCATGTTGGCGGTTGTGGCGCCTCAGGGCCGTGCAGCCACTCCGACAGTGTTTGCCTCCTATGCCGTGGTTCCTACGCCGCATATGATTGCCTCGTTCGACCCGACGGGCACCGGTGAACAGTTGCCCGTGGTATGGGGAATCGATACGGCATGGCCGAGCAAGGAAAACATGATACGCTGTTTCCGCACCATCTCACCCGACAATGTGGGCGTGGTGCGCGTGTCGTTCAACCCCTACGCTCTCGTAACACAGGAGGGATTCGTACCCGAAGGCCGTTGCACCGAAGAGCTGCGCAACCGAATGGGCATAGTATCGCTGCTTGAAAAGGAATGTACCGGCAATAAGAAAGTCGATATTTTCCTGAATCTTGATGCCTGCCATCCCAACCTCCAGAAAGATTACTACTATATCAAGCAGAGCGTTGACGACGCGGGAAACCCGAAATTCGACGAGGCCGGGAATCCGGTATATGAAAACGACTGGGAGAAGGGAACCAAGAACTTCGATGAATGGGCCCGTCTGATCAATGCATACGTGAAGACAATCGGCCGCGACTACGGCAACGAAGTGGTTACTATCGCCCCTTTCAACGAGCCGGATCTGGCTATCAACGGCCTCCAGCAGCCTCATTTCAAGGAAATCAACAAGGCCATCCGCGCCAATTATCCGGACATGCAGACAATCCGCCTCTCGGGGGGCAACACACTCAACAGTTCGTGCGCCCTCGACTGGTATACCTATCTGAAGGAAGACCTCGACGAGGGGAATACCCACTTCCTCGCCGGTACGTTCGCTGAATATGCCGATTTCTTCTCGACACTCCGCGGCGACGGCAAATTCGCCACCGGCGACGAGCTGCACAACGTAATGGAGGCTATCGTCGGGGCCAACTACGGCATGCAGTCGGGCATATGGTGGGGCGAGTGCGCCCGCGTGCGCGGTCAGTTCTGTCAGGCGAGCAATTTCGGCGAGCGTCTCTCATATCAGGAAAACCGCTTCACCCTCGCAGCTACAGCCCTCTATAAGCGCGACAAACACCATTCACAGGCCTTTATAGGCGTGTCGGAGCGAGCCGGCCGACCCTCTACGTTCGGCTATGTATCGCGCACGAAGCCCGTATATGTTGACGGCGTAGGGCCAACCCACGATTTCAGTATCGCCATCGAGGCTGATCCTAATGGTGTATATGGCTCGGCGTTGCAGCGCACCGCCGAAGCTGTCTACGACGTGACCTGGGGAGAAGACATCATGCCTGAAATCAACGGCGACTATATTATAGTCTCCAAAGCCGCCGAGGGGATGGCTGTGAAGTCTGGCGGCGAGAATGCTCCGCTGTGCCTCGGTCAATACAGCGCCTCCGATGCCGACCTCCGCTGGCATGTGGCGAAAGTCCGGATCGACAATGGCGCCGACTACAGCTACTATACCATCGACCGCATCGACAATGCCGATCAGGGATGGAACCTCTACAACTGGCCTCTGGGCGACAATTACGAGCCTACCGACCGTGTGAACCCTATGGAAATCTGGCAGTGGTTCAACAAACGTAATCAGACCGACGGATATTGGTCGGACAACTGCCTGTGGCACCTGGAATATGCCGGCAACGGATGGTTCCGCATCCAGAGCAAATACAGCGATTTCTGCCTCCGCCCGAAAAAGGGTGAGAGCGGTACATACGCCGATTCAAACGGCATGGTTCAGGCTCCCTTCGATGCCTCCGACGATGCCCAGCTTTTCCGGCTTATACCCGTCGGCAACGCTCCCGCGGCATTTACCACCGCGGCTCCCGCAGCACCCGCCAACGTGTCGGCTCTTGCCGGCAACGCCACTATAACGGTGAGCTGGGATGCCGTGGCCGATGCCGCAGGCTATGTACTTCTCCGCTCTGACGACGGCGACGATTTCAACACCATAGCCCGCAATCTGACTTCCACGGAAATCATCGACAATACGGTGCTCGCCGGGAGAAGCTATGAATACAAGGTCGTGGCGGTCGACAAATCGCTCAACCGCTCGGTGGCATCCGATGTCGTTCAGGCTTCCGTAGGCAATAAACCTTCGCTCTGGTGTGCCCTCGAGTTCAAAGGCGATCGCAAGGACAGCTCCGGCAACAGCTTCCATCCCATCTCCGATGGTAATGGAAGTTTGGCGGAGAACAAAGGCAGAAACTATTATGTGCCCGTATCCTATTCGGCGTTGATGCTTCCCACTGGCGCCGTTCCGACCGGCGGTCGTTTTACGGTTTCTGCCTGGGTGCGCTCCAGCGGCAACGCCGACAACGGCAATTACCTCTTCGATTTCGGCTCCGACGAGAAGAACCATGTGGGCCTCACCATAAGCACCGGCGGCAGCATGACCATGCAGGCATCCAGCCGCAATGGCAGCGCCGAACTGAAGGTCGATCCGATTGCCGGTGCATTAGCCCACCATGTCGCAGCCGTATTCGACAGCAACGAGTGGACAATCTACGTCGACGGGGTAAAGAAAGGTTCGCTTGAACAGGCCGGTCTGAGCGACTGCATTCCCGACGGAGAAATGGTACTGAACTATGTGGGCCACACCATGCGCCAATACACGTATTATCCCGAGCGCAACGGCTATGAACTCGCCATGCCTGTGATAAGGGCTGTGGGAGCATTCCACATCTACAATTATCCGCTTTCGGCCGAGGAAGTCGTTAAGGACATGAACGGCGAGACGCTCGGTGTGGACTCCCCGCTGCGCGACGGCGTGGAGATCGCATCCAGCGAATACTTCAACATCAAGGGGCAGGCTATCGCCGCTCCCGCGCAGGGTGAGACTGTGGTAGTCCGCACCGTCTATTCCGACGGCAAAGTCGAGACGGCCAAAATTGTAGCTGAAGACTGATATTAGACTATATATGAAGAACGTGATTTCACGGAATTTGCATAAATACACAGGTTTTGCCACGTCCGTTTTCATGGACGTGGCAATCGCGTGTCTTGCCCTTTCTTTGACGGGATGTATCAAGAACGATATCCCTTATCCGCGTATTCAGCCTGATTTTCTCGAGATAGAAGCAGAGGGAATGATCGGAGCAGCCCAGATCGACAAACGGAGCCGATTCATAACCATGAACTTCGACGAGACGGTGGATATGCAGCAGGTGAAAATCACGCATTATAAACTCTCCGACGATGCCCGAATCGTGAGCGGCGACCTCTCCAGGCCTATCAACCTCGAGAAATACTATATCGTGACGCTTGCAATCTACCAGAACTACGACTGGGTGATTCAGGGCAACCAGACCATCGAACGCTATTTTACCGTCGAGAACCAGGTGGGAGCGTCGATAATCGACGTAGTCGGCCAGCGTGTGGTAGTCACTCTGCCCGAGACCGTGGGACTCAGTCGTGTGAAGGTTCTGACCATGAAGCTCGGCCCTGAAGGATGCACCGAGACTCCTTCGCTGGCAGGTCAGACCATCGACCTCAACAATCCGGTGGAAGTGACCGTCAACGTACACGGCCGCGAGCAAGTGTGGACCATCCATGGCGAGACGGTGGAAAGCACCGTGGAGAGTCAGCGCGCCGACGCATGGACGCAGGTGGCATGGGTCTATGGCGCCGCCATCGAGGGCCACGACAACGGCGTTGAATATAAGATAAAGGGCTCCGACGAATGGATAAAGGCGCCCGAATCGTGGATTACCCACACGGGAGCTACCTACTATGCCCGTCTAATCAATCTTGAACCGAACACTACCTACGTTGCGCGCGCTTATTCCGACGACGAGCGCGGCGTGGAGCTCGAATTTACCACCGGCAGCATCGTTCAGGTTCCGAATTCCAGCTTCGACAACTGGAGCCTCGCCGGAAAAGTGTGGAATCCGTGGGGTGTGGACCAGACTCCCTACTGGGATACCGGCAACAAGGGCGCCACTACGCTCGGCGACAGCAATACTTTCCCCACCACCGACACCTCGACCGGAACGGGCCAGGCGGCGCAACTCGAGACGCGCTTTGTAGGAATCAGTGTGGTCGGCAAGTTGGCCGCCGGAAATATCTTTGCAGGAACATATGTGCGCACCGACGGAACTAACGGCATTCTCAGTTTCGGACGTCCGTTTACCGAACGGCCCACGCGTCTGCGCGGTTATCTTAAGTATACTTCCACGGCAATCTCACATGCCACATCGGAATTCGATTACCTCAAGGGGCGCCCTGACACGTGCATCGTATGGACAGCGCTTATCGACAGCCCGGAGGCATTCGAAATCCGCACGAACCCGAAAAACCGCCATCTTTTCGACCCCGATGGTGCCGAAGTGATAGCCTACGGAAGCTTTGAGAGCGGGCAGTCGATTCCACAGTATATCCCGTTTGAAATCAAACTCGACTATAAGTCGACCCAGCGCATCCCGCGTTATATCCTCATTGTGGCCTCATCGAGCAAATACGGCGACTACTTCACCGGCGGTGCCGGCTCGACGCTCTGGCTCGACGACTTCGAACTCCTCTACGACTACTAACACATAATATAATCAAGAAAGTACTATGAACAGAATCAAGGTTATGCTTCTGGGTGTGGCTCTCTCGGGAGCTGCCCTTTCGGCCTCGGCCGCGTCGACCTACCTTTTCGACAATCCCGAGAACAAGACTTATTTCGGAGCCCGCGTGGGTGTGGACATCAGTTCCGCAGCCAACGGCGGCGGCTTTTACAGCAATTCCCCCGGTTTCAGCCTCGGCGCAGTCTACAACATCCCCGTATTCATGAACCTCTATTTCGAGCCGGGTCTCGGAATCTTCTACAATACAATCGGTGCCAATCAGTGGACATCATTCACCGAGGAGGTGACTAATCCCTCTACCGGAGTTGTTGAGGATGTTGAGGTACCTTACCAGATCGACGGCTCAATCCGTAATTTTGGTTTCCGTATCCCTCTTATGATCGGCTATCATTTCGATTTTACGGAAGATATCAAGGTTAATGTTTTCACCGGTCCTCAACTGAATCTTTCGCTGGTGTCGCGTTATCATCAGGACGAGGTCAAGGTACCCGGCTACGAGTCGCCTTCGTCGAGCACATCGCTGTTCGGCACCAATGGTTTCAAGCATGCCGATCTTCAGTGGAAATTCGGCGTGGGCATATCCTATCAGAAATATTATCTCGACCTCAGCGGAGCATGGGGCATGACGAAAATCATGTCGACTTCAGAGTTCGCTCCGCGCAACATCCGCCGAAATCTGTTCTCGATTACGCTCGGATATAATTTCTGATACCAACGATTTACCATTCCCTGGGGATTACCGCCCAGTGGCACTTTTTGTCGGGCTGACGCATACGGATCCATACGGCCGTCGCGTCGGCCCGCATTATATCTATGGCCTCGAGTTCCACCCGTTGGTCGTCAACGGTCAGTTGCCATCCTTGCGCGTCGAGCGCTATTCGGTGGTATGTATCGGCTCCTTCCGGGCATATTGTGCGCAATTTCTCGGGTGCTTCGATGGAGATGCGCGTGCCGGTCGACAGTCCGATACCTTCGAGGCAGGTGCCGTTGGCGGACTCCACAAATATTGAGCCGGGGACGGCGTAGCGAAGGGTAGCGGAGGCGCCGTCGAAGCGGAGCGACGCGTCGGCCGTCATTGCAGCTATGCGCTCGTCGGTTTCGGGGTCGTTGGATTCATGTGTATTGCCGGATCCGCCGCCTGTTCCGGGCCGGTTGTTGGTATGGCCGGGGCCTTCAACGGGGTCGTGAGAGCATCCGGCTGTCGTGGTGGTGAAAAGTGCGAGCGCTGCGACGGTAAGCAGCCCGAAGAGGTGGTGTTTTAGTGTCATAGTAATGATTGGTATGAATAGTTATCGTTCAGCGATGCGGATGCGTACTTTCCCCTGGCGCCCTGAGGGTGTGGTGAAACGCAGTTCGTGGATTCCGGCGCCAAGTTCAGCCGGTATGAGGTAGGGGAGAGTTGCGGCGCGGCCGTCGACTTCCCAAATAGCTCCATCCTCCACATACGGGCTCTGGAGATTTATCCGCGCATCGGGCAGGGTATATAGAGCGCGTAGAGGCGCATTGTCGGGCTGGTCGGGATTGTCCGGGTTGTCGGGTTTCGACGGCTCAGTGTGGAATGCTTCTCCTTTGTGGTCACCCCAGAGGTATTCGGCGAGTTCGGGGAAGTCGACAAACGGGTTGCGGTTGCCCTGCGCTCGCCCGTAGATGTCGTTGCGGCGTCGCTCGGCTTCGGAGGGAGGCTCCTGGCGGAGCCAGTTCATAAGCATGCGGGCCGAGGCGTCGGAAAGCACGGGATAGGACTTCGACGAAATATAGGCCGGTACGGGCTGCTCGCCCCAGGGAAGGAGTCCGTCGGAGCCGACGGTAATCATGTAGAGCAGAGCGCGGGCGGCTTCGCCATGGCAGCCGGCAGGAGGTTCCCAGCAGCGGAACTGAGTGGCCCCGAGCGGTCCGAGTCCTACGGCCCATAGGCCGTTGTCGAATACCTTTTCGTTTGTCACGACTCCGGGGAGCCGGATGCCGCGCGTTTGGGGCGCCGTAGGCGGAGAGGGCCACAGGTTGTACAGATCGGTGCGGCTGTCGGTGCGCCAGTGGCTGAACGGATCCCAAAGGTCTTCAATCACTATGGCAAACAGGGTGGCGGACGTCGGGACATGATCCGCTTTGTCTGATATGGCGAGCCGTTCGGAGGAGAAACGGTTGCGGAACGCACCGTCAGAGGTTTCGCTCTCTTCCAGAATCGCCCATATGCCTCTCTCTCCGGCCGTCTGCGATACCCCGAGCGGCGAAGTCGGTCGGCTGTCGGCGGCTACCGCCAGAAAAAGGTCGCGGCCGGATAGCCCTTCCCAGCGTGATGCGTCGGGCGATGTGGCGAACCCTGGAAGTGAAGCCATTACGAGAACGGCCCCCAGCGAAAGTTTAAGAACGGATTCAGGCATGATGTGTAGCTTCTGGAAAAATGTGTGTTGAAATGAATCGGAAAGGCGCTTCCGCCGGATGGAAATATCCGATGAAAGCGCCTTTCGGATGTATAGGGGATGCCCGAGGGCAATATCTGGTTACTTACCCTGATGCTCGTATTTGAGAGTCATGGTGGGCTGGTCGCATACTTCGGCTGGACCGAAGTACTGGATGGGGCCGGGGTATACGTAGCAGGTGTTTTCAGCCCACTCCTCGCGCTGCGAAGCAAATTTCAGGAAGGGTGCGCCGTCGAGGCGTACGAGAGCCTTCTGGATTACGGGCTTCATCTTGCCGTTGCGGCGCTCCATGTTCATCATCATGGTGATGGGGATACCGCCGGCAACCCACTGCACGGAGGGTTTGGTGAGGTTGCGTACGCTCGACATATAGCCCGTTACGCCGGCGCGGATCAGGCATGCGGCGTTGAAGCCGAGTGCGTAGCAGTAGTCGGCATCGAAGTTCGAGGGGTCGGCACAGCGGCCTTCGTAGCCGAAGAAGTGATGCTGAGCTGCGAACTTGCCGGTGTATTTGCCTTCGGCCTTGAGTGCGGCGAGACGCTTGCCTACCATCTCCGAGAGGAGCTTTTCGGTCTCGATGAGCGAAACCTGCACGTTGCCGTGGGGGTCGCGGTCGAGGCTGAGCTGACGGGCCACGCCTTCGGGGAGCGAAGCGTAGACGGCGGCGTTGTCGGCGCTCAGGTGGTCGAGAATCCACTGGCGCTGCGAGCCGGCTTCAACCTGAGCGAATGCCTCGGCTTCCTTGGCCAGGAGGTCGTTGAGCTCGGCGATGAGGCGTTTAACGGCGGGAATGAATTCGATAAGGCCTTCGGGAATCAGCACGGTGCCGAAGTTCATGCCCTTGGCGGCGCGCTTTACAACCACGTCGGCGATGCTGTCGACTACCTGCTCGAGGGTCATGTCCTTGGCTTCCACCTCTTCCGATACGATGCAGATGTTGGGCTGACACTGGAGGGCGCATTCAAGGGCGATATGGCTGGCCGAGCGGCCCATCAGCTTGATGAAGTGGTAGTATTTCTTTGCGGAGTTGCAGTCGCGCTGAATGTTGCCGATTACTTCGGAGTAAACCTTCGTGGCGGTGTCGAAGCCGAAGGAGGTCTCGATTACGTCGTTCTTGAGGTCGCCGTCGATGGTCTTGGGGCATCCGATAACCTGAACGCCGGCGTTGATGGCCTTGTAGTATTCGGCGAGCACTGCGGCGTTGGTGTTGGAGTCGTCGCCGCCGATGATTACAAGCGCTTTGATGTCGAGCTCCTTGAGGATTTCAAGGCCTTTGTCGAACTGCTCCTTGGTTTCGAGTTTGGTGCGTCCCGAGCCGATGATGTCGAAGCCGCCGGTGTTGCGGTATTCGTCGATGATGGCTGAGGTCAGCTCCATGTATTTGTGGTCCACGAAGCCGCCGGGGCCCATGAGGAAGCCGTAGAGCTTGCTGTCGCGGTGCACTTTCTTGATGCCGTCGAAAAGGCCGGAAATCACGTTGTGTCCGCCAGGGGCCTGTCCGCCCGAGAGAATCACACCCACGTTGATGGGCTTGGAGGGGGTAGGGGTGGAGTTTTTCTCGAATTTCAGTTCGGGAAGACCGTAGGTGTTGGGGAAGAGTTTCTGAATCTCTTCCTGGTCGGCTACCGACTGGGTGGCGTGGCCTTCGACGGCCTTCACGGCACCGGTGAGAACCACGGGAAGTTTGGGCTGATAGGAGGCGCGTGCCTTCTGCAAAGCGCTTTTTTTCATTGTGTTATCGTTGAATGTTAGAGTTTTTGTTTCCGTAGTGCAAAGTTACGCAATCCCGCTGATTTCTAAAAGATTTGCGCATCAAAAAATAGGCTTGAATTTAGCCGATTTTTCCTCTTGTATTTCAGAGGTTGTATAGCGTGCGGGCGGACGCCGTCGTGGTGGCGGCCACCTCTTCTTCGCTTATGCCGAGCGTATCGGCAATGCAGCGGGAAATCAGCGGTATGTAGCTGCTGTCGTTGCGTTTGCCTCGATATGGGGTGGGAGCCAGGTATGGGGCGTCGGTCTCCAGAATCATATGGTCGAGGCCAATTGCGGGGAGGGTGTCGCGCAGTCCGGAATTCTTGAAGGTCACGATGCCGTTGATGCCGAAATAATACCCGGGAGCGATGCGGCGAATCTTCTCCACGTCGGCCGGAGTCCCTCCGAAGCAGTGGAAGGCTCCCGCTGGAAGTTCGGGGAGCCCCGAAAGCACTTCGAGTGTGGCGTCGAGCCCGTCGCGGCAGTGGATGTTGATGGGTAGCCCTGCTTCAATAGCCATGCGGCACTGGCGGTCGAATGCCTGCATCTGCGCGTCGAGCGTGTCGGGAGCCTCATGCAGGTCGATGCCGATTTCCCCGATTCCGCAATAAAGCGCGCGGTTGGCCGCCAGTTCTGTTTCAATGGTATGCACAGCCCCGTCGGGGTCGTCCGTGAGTTCGGTGGGGTGCAGACCGAGAAACATGCGCAGCCGCTTGGGATAGCGTGCCGCGAGAGCTTTCTGCGCGGGAAGCTCGTCGAGCGAGGTACCCGGAAGTATCATCAGCGATATTCCGGCTTCCACGGCGCTTGCGATTACCCGGTCAACGTCGGCCTGGAATGCCTCGTCGCTCAGGTGAGTATGTGTATCGATATATTCCATCGGTGTCAGTAGGTTGTTGCAGTCAGGCGACTGCGTCAGTGGGTTCGGCTTGCCGAGCCGAGGGCTATGCTCTCGAAGAAACGGCGCGATTCGGCGCTGAGGCCCGCGCGCTGAAGAGCATCGACAGCCTCGCCGATATACCGGTCGATCAGCTCGCGAGAACGCCGTGGAAGTTCGAGCTCGTCGTAGATGGCGCGCACCTGCTCGATTTTCAGATAGTGTGTGGGTTTGCGTTCTACAATGCGCTGAAGCTGCTCGCCTCGCTCGGCGGTGGCGTTGATCCAGAGCCACGTCTTCTTCTCATTGATTATGTCGCCACCGATTTCCTTGCCGAAAAGGGCCGGGTCGCCATAGGTGTCGAGGTAGTCGTCCTGAAGCTGAAAGGCGAGCCCGAGTTTTTCTCCGAAGGCATACATCGCTTCGACGGCCGGGGCATCGGCGCCGGCAAGCATGGCACCCATGGCGCACGCGCAGGCAAGAAGCACCGACGTTTTCAGCCGGATCATTTCGATATACTCGTCGACGCTTACGTCGGTGCGCTCCTCAAATTCCATGTCGAGCTGCTGCCCCTGATATATCTCCATTGCGGTGGTGTTGAACAGGTCGAGCACGGCAGGCAGTTTCTCAGGCGTGGTTTTTCCCATGAGCTGCGAGGCCATGGTGAGCATGGCGTCGCCTGAAAGGATGGCAGCCGAAGCGTTCCAGCGCCGGTGAACCGTGGGGCGCCCGCGCCTTACGTCGGCGTTGTCCATCACGTCGTCGTGGAGGAGTGTGAAGTTGTGAAACATCTCAATTCCCATGGCCTGGGCCAGAACTGCTTCCGGCGAAGACCCGAAAGCTTCGGCGGCAGCCATCAGGAGCACCGGGCGCAGGCGCTTGCCGCCCCCTTCGAGCGTGTATTTCACCGGAGTGTACAGTCCCGGGGCAACGGCCGGATATTGGAAATCGCTGAGCGCGTGTTCAAGAATCTCTGAGTATTCTTCTATGGTATGCATTTGGAAAAGGTAGATGGTTTTGCTGAGATGATTCGAAACTTCGTTGATACAGACCGAAAAAATGTTGGTTTCATCCATTTCATCGGTTCAAGGCTTCTGCAAAGTTATTAAAAATTCCGTAAATTTGCATCTACATTGTGCGGGAGGCTCCCTCTGGAGTCGGCTTCCGCTTTTTCTAAATTATATCCGCAATGTATTTCGACACGTTACCTTCCGACCCCATAATGCTGCTGTGTTTTGTAAACACACGTCTGCGCGACGAATATGGCTCGCTCAAGGAGCTATGCTCCGCACTCGACGTGGATGCTGCCAGCCTGTGTGCTCGCCTGGGACAGATCGGCTATGTCTACAATCCCGAGCTGAATAAGTTTGTGTAACACCTCCGGCAGTACATCTCTATCCGGTTATTCCCATTGCAAAATGCAGGATTATCTTTCTGAACTCAATATCCAGCAGCGTGAGGCCGTCGAATACCTCGGCGGTCCCCAGCTTGTAATCGCCGGGGCCGGCTCGGGCAAGACTCGCGTGCTCACGTATAAGATTGTCCATCTGCTCGCCCACGGCTACGAGCCCTACCGCATCGTGGCGCTCACCTTCACCAACAAGGCCGCGCGCGAGATGCGCGAGCGTATCGAGCGGCTTGTCGGCCCGGAGGTGGCCCGGCGTCTGTGGATGGGCACATTCCACAGCATCTTCGCACGCATCCTTCGCATGAACGCCGAGCGCATCGGCTTCAAGCCGACCTTTACAATCTACGACACGGCCGACTCGAAGGCTCTTATCAAGACGATAATAAAGGATATGCAGCTCGACGAGAAGGTCTACAAGCCTTCGGCTGTGATGAGCTCGATTTCGATGGCGAAAAATGCGCTGGTAAGCCCCGAACGTTATGCCGCCGACCGCGACCTGACGGAGGCCGACCGCCGCTCCAAGCGTCCGGCCACCCACGAGATTTACCGCGTGTACCGCCGCCGCTGCAAGGTGGCCGGAGCGATGGATTTCGACGACCTGCTTTATTATACCAACGTATTGCTCCGCGACAATCCCGACATACGCCATCATTATCAGGAATTCTTCAGATATGTGCTTGTCGACGAGTATCAGGATACCAACTTCGCCCAGCACTGCATCGTGAGTGAGCTCTGCCGCGACAGCAACAGCCTTACGATGGTAGGCGACGACGCCCAGAGCATCTACTCCTTCCGCGGGGCCAACATCCGCAATATCCTCAACCTGCAGAAGGCTTATCCAACACTTAAAATCTTCAAACTGGAGCGAAATTACCGCTCCACGCGCAATATCGTCGATGCGGCCAACTCGCTCATCGAGAAAAACCGCGAGCAGATACGCAAGCAGGTGTTTTCCGAAAACGATGCCGGCTCGAAAATCGAGGTGATAAACTGCTCGACCGACTATGAGGAAGCCTTCCTTGTGGCCAACCGCATTGCGCGCCTTCAGCGCCAGACCCACGACAGCCTCGACGAGTTTGCCGTGCTTTACCGCACCAACGCCCAGAGCCGTCGCCTTGAGGAGTCGCTGCGCAAGCGCAACATCTCCTACCGCATCTATGGCGGCTTGTCGTTCTATCAGCGCAAGGAGGTAAAGGACGCCATAGCCTATTTCCGTCTGGCAGTAAACCCCGACGACGACGAGGCCATGAGGCGTATCATCAATTTCCCCGCGCGCGGTATCGGCGAGACAACCGTCGGAAAACTCATGCACGCCGCCATCGAGGGGCGTTGCAGCATGTGGAGCGTGCTGAATAATCCCGACGCGCATCAGCTCGGTGTGAATTCAGGAACGCAGAAAAAGCTCGATACGTTCCGCCAGCTTATCGGCGGCTTTGTTGAGGCTAACACCAGTGGCGACAACGCCTACGAGCTGGCCACCGCCATTATCGGCCGCACGGGTCTGCTCTCGATGCTTGTCAGCGACAAGACCCCGGAGAGCATATCCAAGACCGAGAACCTCCAGGAAATCCTTAGCAATGTCCACGACTTCGTGGAGGAGCGCACCGAGAGCGGAGAGGCCGCTTCGGCCGGAATGACGGATTTTCTGGCAGAGGTTTCGCTCGCCACCGACCAGGACGAGGCCGACACTTCCGAGCAGCGCGTCACGCTTATGACGGCACATGCGGCCAAAGGGCTGGAGTTCAATAATGTGATTGTGGTTGGCGTAGAGGAAGAGCTGTTCCCCTCGTCGATGTCGTGCGATTCGCTCAGCCAGATTGAGGAGGAGCGACGCCTGCTCTATGTGGCCATCACGCGCGCACGCAAGTTCTGCATGCTTTCCTACTCGTCGTCGCGTTTTAAAAACGGGCAGACGCGCCTTACTCAGCCATCGCGCTTCCTGCGCGACATAAATCCGGCCTATATCCGCCTGATGCAGGGCACTGAACTGGGCGATGAGACTCCTGGAGTGAATCCCTACGATGCCTACCGCTCGTCGTTCCATTCCTCCACCTACCCGAAAAGGTCGGGCTATGCTCCGAAACCGTCGCCTGCGAAACCGGCTTTTTCCCGGGCTGCCGCGCAGTCAGCAGGGTGGGCCTCGCGGTCTGCGCAAGGGGCTGCTGCCGCTCCCGGTGCCGGAGGTTTCTCCCTCCACACTATAAATGAGGTGAACGAGGGGATGGAGATTCTTCACGAGCGTTTCGGACGCGGAAGAATCACCGGCGTGGAGGCCGACGAGACCGGCGACAAGATTGTGGTGCTCTTTTCCAACGTGGAGCAGCGCAAGCTCATGCTCAAGTATGCCCGTTTCCGTATTGTTGAATCCTGATAAAGAGTATTTCTGTAAGTAACTGGTCGAAATTATTTTAATATTTCCGGGAGGAAAATTTTCAGGAGATTTTTCTCGATGAAGAAGGAGTGTAGATGTCTACACGACTGATGAAGAGAGGAAAAGATTCGAAAATTTTACCGCGGAAATGTTGAAATAATCAGGCCAGGAAAGTAAAAAATAATTTTGAACAGTTACTTATGAACGATAAGATAAGCCGTGACACCCGTATAGACGCGTTGCCAACACCATTCTATGTGGTCTACGAGGATCGTCTGCGTCGTAATCTCGACCTGATTTCCGACGTAGCCCGTCGGTCGGGGGCGAAGATTATCATGGCCTTTAAAGCCAACGCCCTCTGGCGCACTTTCCCTATCTTCCGCGAATACGGAGTGGAATGCACCGCTTCCTCGCTCAACGAGCTTCAGCTGGGAGTGGAGGAGTTGCACTGCCGCGTACATTCCTACTGCCCGGCATATACCCCCGCCACCATCGGGCGCTATCTTGAGGGGAGCAGCCACATCACCTTCAATTCCGTGAGCCAGTGGGGGCGGTTCCGTGCCGATGTCGAGGCGTTCAACGCCGCGCAACCCGGCCGCCGCGTGTCGCCCGGGTTGCGCGTAAATCCCCAGTGCTCCGTAATCGAGACGGATATCTACAATCCGGCTCTCCCCGGGAGCCGTTTCGGCGTTACTGCTGACATTCTGGCCGACTGCCTCCCCGAAGGCATCGAGGGGCTGCATTTCCATGCTCTCTGCGAGTCGACGAGCTACGACCTCGAGCACGTACTCGAGGCGTTCGAGAGCCAGTTCAGTCATCTGCTCAAGGGGTTGAAATGGGTGAATTTCGGCGGTGGCCACCTCATGACGCGCGAGGGGTACGATACAGCCCATCTGGTGGACCTGATAAAACGTTTCCGCAGCCGCTATCCTAATCTTGAGGTGATTCTGGAGCCGGGGAGCGCCTTTACCTGGCGCACGGGCGACCTCATCGCCTCGGTGGTCGACGTGGTCGAGAATCAGGGCGTGCGCACCGCTATTCTCGATGTGTCGTTTGCATGCCATATGCCCGACACGCTCGAAATGCCGTATAAGCCTGCGGTGAGCGAAGCGCTCCCCGACGGGGCTTCCGACGGATTCGTCTACCGTTTCGGCGGGAATTCCTGCCTGAGCGGCGACTTCATGGGCGACTGGCGGTTCTCTCAGCCACTGGAGGCCGGCCAGCGGCTTACATTCGAGGATATGAACCATTATACTACGGTGAAAACTAATATGTTCAACGGTATAAGCCACCCCGACATCGTATTCGTGCCTTCGGAAGGTGAGCCGCGCTATCTGCGCCGTTTCGGCTATGAGGACTACAAAAACCGCATGAGCTGACCTAACCCGCCGCAAGAAAGTTATGGAAAACAACGAAAAGAAATACTCGGTAATTGTTCCGGTCTACAACCGTATCGACGAGGTTGCCGACCTGCTTGCGAGTCTGGCGGCACAGTCGGCGCGCAATTTCGAAGTGGTGATTGTGGAGGATGGTTCTACCGTCCCGTGTCGTGAGGCGGTCGACCGCTATGCCGACGCTTTGGAGGTGAAATATTACTTCAAGCCCAACGAGGGGCGTTCGATTGCCCGCAACTACGGGATTGAACGAGCCACCGGCGATTATTTCATCTTTTTCGACAGCGACTGCGTTATTCCGGCCGACTATTTCGAGAAACTCAACGACATGATGGCCCGGACTCCCTTCGACTGCTTCGGAGGCCCTGATGCGGCCGACGAGTCGTTCACAACCACCCAGAAGGCCATCAACCACGCCATGACCTCCTTCCTGACCACCGGAGGAATCCGCGGCGGCAAAGTCCGGCTTGAGAAATTCACGCCGCGTACCTTCAATATGGGCTTTTCGCGTCGGGTATATAAGGCGGTAGGAGGCTTTAGAGAAATGTTTTCCGAGGACATCGATATGAGCACCCGAATCCGGTTGGCTGGTTTTTCCATCGGCCTCTATCCCGACCTTCCGGTATACCACAAGCGCCGTGTCGATTTCCGCAAGTTCCTCCGTCAGGTTTACGTGTTCGGCATGTCGCGCATCACGCTGAAACTTCTTTATCCCGATTCGCTTAAAGCCGTGCATACACTTCCGGCCGTGTTCGTTCTGGGCGTCTGCCTGATGGTAGCGCTTTCGGTTGTATGGAGCCCTTGGTGGCTCCTGCCCCTTGGCGTATATCTTCTGGCTATCTTTGTAAGCGCCCTTATTTCCACCCGGTCGGCTGTCATTGCCTGTAAGGCAGTTCCGGCTTCTCTGATTCAGCTCGGAGGCTATGGCTGCGGCTTCCTGAAAGCTTGGTTTGTAAAGATATTGTGCGGACGTGGCCGCGACGAGGCCGAGGAAATAGCCATTAGAAAAGGGAAATAATCGTGATTCGGCACCTTCTTGTCAACTTATTTAGTATAAAATCTACCGCATGGACACCATCGGAAATACCGGAAACCGGCTTGATGAGATTCCTGAAGACGGAGTTCGGTCTGCTACGCTCATACGCGACCTCAATCTCGACGAGCGGCCACGCGAAAAGGCTATCGTTCACGGCATCGATTCGCTCTCGGATGTAGAGTTGCTGGCTCTGTTGCTCGGATCGGGGCTTCCCGGTAAGTCGGTGCTGGACCTCAGCCGCGAGATTCTCTCCGATGTCGACAACCGCCTGGCGCGCCTTTCGCGCATGACCATCCCCGAGCTGAAAAAGAAATACCGTGGTGTTGGCGACGCCAAGGCCACGCTTCTTGTGGCTGCCATGGCTTTCGGCCGGAGGGTTCATAAAGATTTCACCGTGCCGTTTCAGCAGATGCGAACGTCGCGCGACGTCTACGAATACATGCGCGAATATATCGACGGCCTCAACTACGAGGGTTTCTGGGTGCTGCATCTCAACCGGGCAAACCGGGTCGTGGCGCGCGAATGTCTCAGCCGCGGAGGCATCGCCGGAACAGCCGTCGACATAAAACTGCTTGCCAAAAGCGCCGTCGACCATCTCGACTCAGGCATTATTCTCGTCCACAATCATCCCTCGGGCAATCTTTGTCCGTCGGCCCAGGACGATTCGCTTACCCGACGCATCGTGGCCATCTGCGAAGTTGTCGACGTGAAAGTCCAGGACCATGTCATTGTGGCCTCCAACGGCTTCTACAGTTATCGCGACGAAGGGCGCCTCTGATTTTCCGGCGGAAAAAATCCGCATTGGGTTGCAGGGGTGCAAACTATATCCTAAATTTGTAGGAATAAGTTTTTGCAAACAATTTTCGCATGTCGTTTATAAAATCCCTGAAGAGCGCTTTCGGATTCTCCGATCCGGAGACAGAGGAAGCTGAACTTGAAGGTATCGATGCTACTGTCGTGCCTCTGAAGGCCCGCAGCGAGGCCATCCCCGCGGATTCTCCATATCATCCTTCGGCTCCCGACACCGTGGTGGAGGATGCAGATGCCTCCGCTGAGTCAGAGGCCGTTCCCACTGACGTCCCGGACTCGCAGGTTGTCCCTTCGGAAATTTTCGATTCTGTGGTCAAGGTGTTCAACGAGGCTCTTCCCGCGTTTCTGCGCGACTCGATGAACCGCGAGGCCCAGTGCGAATTCCTCTACCGCCAGCTTGATGACTCCATGAAGCTGTATCTTGAGAAAGTCGCTTCGGAGACACGCACGCGAATGAACGACCGCTGGGAGGCCGAACGGCGCTCGCTACAGGCGCAGATGTCTACTCTCCGGGCCAAGGTGCAGAAGGACGAGGAGGAAAGCGCCGAGACGAAAAAGCAGCATCTGAGCGCCGAACGCCAGAAGCGCGCGCTCGGAGAGCGTGTGCGCGACCTTGAGGCGCAGCTCCAGAAGGCAGAGGCCGAAAACGAACAGCTGTCGCTTGAAAACAAGAGCATGGCCAACAAGTTGCGTGTAAGTTCCGTGCTCGGCACGGAAGCTCCGGATGCCGATTCCGAGGCTGCCAAGGCGCTGGCAATGAAGGTGAATGAGCTTACCGCCGCTCTCGAGGCGGCCAATACATCGCTCGACGAAGCCCGTCAGCAGGTCGTGGAGGCGCGCACTCTCGCCGATTCACGTCAGGCCGATCTGGCGACTGCCGAAAACGCCCGCTCTAAAGCGGAGGCTGAGGCCGATCGCCTTGGCGACGCGCTCGCAAAGGAGAAGGCTCTCCGGCTCGATTGTGAAGGTCGTATCGAGAGCCTTGAAAAGGCCCTCGATGAATCGCGCGTGAAAGACGATATGGGCGATGCCATGCTTACCGACCTCAATTCCAAGCTCGGAACTACCAGGGCTGCTCTCGAGGCGGCTGAAAACCGCTGCCGCGATCTCGAAGCCGACAATACCAAGGTCAATGCGGAATATGAGCGCCAGAAAGCTGAGCTTGCCCAGGCTATGGAGAATCTGGCTATCGTGGAGCAGATGCAGGTGCAGCTCTCCCAGCTGGAGGACGCGCGCAAGAACAATGAGATTTATGTTAAAAAGAAAAAGGAAGAACTTCAGAAGGCCAATGAGCGTCTCCACCAGCTCGAACTCGAAACGGGGGAGCAGAAAAACGCTCTGGCGCAGAAGGACGCCACCATACATCATCTGGAAGAGCTCACCGACTCCCTCCGCAAGACAATCGAAACCAACCTTTACGAGCACGCCCAGTGTCAGAGCGGCCTTCGTGCTGAGATTCAGCGTCTGAAAAAGTTCAAGGGAATCGACAACGATGCCGAGGTTTCCGACGAGACGCCCGGCGGTGAGCTCGGCAGCGGTCTCGGTAATGCTCCCGCTATGGCGCCCAAGGGCAATTCCAGAAAGTCGAATCAGAAGGACGCCTCCCGCCAGCCTCGTGTCAGCATATCGGCTATCGACGAGAGTCTGGAGGATACCGACTGGCTTGTGGCTTCCCCTGCCGAAGTCAAGGGAGGAGCTCCCGACCGCGATGCCGAAACGGATTTCGGCTATAAGGCGCCCGAAAGGAAGAAGACTCCCGACAATCCCGATCAGATGCTTCTGTTCTGACCGCATAGGGCTTCCAGGGGAGGTGTTGCCACCTCTACCTCCATTCCAGCGTTTGTGCTCTCTCCGACCGGTAATATTGAATAACATTGCTCTGAATATGAATATTTTAGGTACAAATATCCGCACGGCTGTTTTCGCAGCTTCACTTTTTGCCGGCCCCGTTGTCACTACGGCCGCTGTGGTTCCGGCAATCGATGCCGCCGACATCGCCAGATACGTCTATCCCGACAATGCTCCCGCCACACCGGGCCGCATGGCTTTCATGCCCGACGGCGAATCTTTTCTGCGCCTGTCGGCCGACGGTACGAAAATCGTGCAGTATGCTACGACCGACGGCAAGGAGATGGCCACCGTGTTCGACACGACCCATACGCGTGAGGCATCGGTGAAGTCGGTCGAGGATTTTACGATAAGTGCCGATGGTACGAAGCTTATCGTCTGGACTGATTCTCAACCGGTATATCGCCGCTCGTTTACAGCGGTATATTATGTCTTTGAGATAAAACGCAACATTCTCCGCCCTCTTTCGAAGTCGCATGCGCGCCAGCAGTCGCCTCTCATGTCGCCCAACGGCAGGATGGTGGCATTCGTGGCTGACAACAATATCTATCTCCGCAAATTCGACTACGATACGGAGGTGCAGGTTACGACCGACGGGCAGCGCAACGCCATAATCAACGGTGTGCCCGACTGGGTGTATGAGGAAGAGTTCGCGACCTCCTGCTCCATGGCCTGGTCGCCCGACAACGGCACTCTATGCTATCTGCGCTACGACGAGACGGCGGTTCCCGTATTTACCTTCTCCCTTTATCAGGGCTGGTGCAATCCTTCCGACCAGTACGCTCTCTACCCCGGTAGCTTCAGCTACAAATATCCTGTGGCAGGCGAACCTAATTCGGTTGTAACCCTCCACAGCTACGATGTGGACACACGTAAAATCAAGGAGATTCCATTCCGGGATTCTTCTATCGAGTATATTCCCCGGATTCATTTCGGCGATACGCCCGAACGGCTGATGGTCGTCACCCTCAACCGCGCGCAGAACCGCATGGAGCTATACGCCGCCAATCCGAAATCTACGGTGGTGAAATCCATACTTGTAGAGGATTCGAAGGCGTGGCTCGACAGCAGCACCTACGAGGATATCACTTTCGAACCTACAGGCTTCATGCTCATGTCGGAGCGCACCGGCTGGCGCCATCTCTACCGCTACAGCTACGAAGGGCAGCAACTCCGTCAGGTCACTCAGGGGAGCTACGACGTGACGGCCTACTACGGCACCGATGTCCAGGGCAACGTCTACTACCAGAGTGAACCGGCCGGTTCGGTCGACCCAGATCCTCAGCTGGCTCTCAGCCGCGTGGTCTACAAGGTCGACCGCCAGGGAAAGAAAACCGATGCACTCACCGAGACCCGTGGATGGGCGTCGGCTACGTTTACCCCCGCGATGAACTATGCCGTGGTCAACTACAGCTCCGCAAAGTCTGCTCCGCGCTATACGCTCCTCAACGCCAAGGGGAAGACCGTCCGTACGCTCGAGGACAACGCTAAATACGCTTCCTCCTACGCCTCGCTCCCCGAAAAGGAATTCTTCACCTTCAACGCCGGAGGCACCATGCTCAACGGCTATATGATCAAGCCTGTAGGTTTCAATGCCGGGAAGCGCTATCCTGTAATCATGTGGCAGTACAGCGGCCCGGGCTCGCAGGAGGTTACCGACCGCTGGCATATGGACTGGGACTACTATGCAGCCACAAAGGGATTCGTGGTTGTTTGTGTCGACGGGCGCGGCACCGGTGGCCGTGGCCGCGATTTCCGCAGCATCGTCTACAGGCAGCTCGGACGCTATGAGACCGTCGACCAACTCGCGGCCGCCCGCTATGTGGCCTCGCTCCCGTTTGTCGACCCGGCCCGCATCGGCATTGCCGGATGGAGCTACGGCGGATATGAGACGCTGATGTGCGCTACCGACGCCGAATCCACCTATGCCGCTGCCGTAGCAATCGCTCCGGTTACTTCATGGCGGTATTACGATACAGTCTATGCCGAGCGGTTCATGCTTACTCCCGGCGAGAATGCCGACGGCTACGACGAAGGGGCGCCCGTAAACCGCGCCGCTTCGCTCTCGTGCCCGTTGCTGATTATGCACGGCACCGCCGACGACAACGTGCACCTCTCCAACTCCATCGAGTTTGTCGGCCGGCTTCAGCAGGCTCACAGATATGCCGATATGCTGCTCTTCCCGGGCATGAACCATTCAATCAACGGATGCGACGCGCGTGCCATGGTATATGGCCGCATGGTGGATTTCTTCAGCCGCAATCTCTGAATTAATTAACTGGTAAAATCAATTTTTAATATTTCCGGTAGGAAAATTTTCAGAAGATTTCTTTCTGCATATGTTCAGGTCAAACGAACGTCGACAGGGTATGAGTGCCGCAATCTACGGCTTGTGGCGTAACTGGGCCGTCGCGGTTGGTATGCTGACGCTGCTCACCATGCTTGCTCCGGTCACTCCGCGCATGTGGCTTGCCCCGATCAACGTCTTGCTTTATCTTGCTCTCGAGTGGTGCCGCAGGTATTTCCGGCGCGGTCCCGTGCCTGTGTGCTCCCGCCTTAACAGGCAGGTGTCTGTGGTGATTCTTGTCACCGCTATCGCACTTGTGCTTCTTTCGATCTACGAGCGCGACGGCGAGTATCATGAGCTTACAGGCCAGGTATATACTTCCGCTTCCCCGCTTCTGTCAATTCTTATTACATCGCCGCTGGCATGTCTTGTCACGCTGTGCTTCCTGTTGCGTCGCGGCGAGCCGGAGACGTGTCAGCGATGCATAATGCGCTACGGGAATGTAATCGAACATGGTTTTGTGGGCGACCTCTACCGCAAGGAATGGCGATATCAGACCCAGCTGTTGTTTGGCCTTTCGCTCGTACTCTCGGTGGCCGACTGGTGGTATTATCTCCGCCATTATGTCAACACCAATCTTAACCACGCCGATCTTTTCTTCTTCGCGTGGCTTCCGCTTGCCATGTATGTCTGTTCCCTGATATATCTGGGAATACGCTACTATTCGCTCTGGGTCTATTATTGCCGCAACGACGAGGGACATTATGTGGCGCAGCCCGGTACCACTACGCTCCGCTATCTCGTAATCTGCGCCGACCGTATTCTTGTGGATTTCTATCCGACCGACCGAACGTTTGCCAACGGCGCCAGGGTCAAGCGGTTCGATACTCCCGTAGTGGTCCGGATTCCATATCATGAGAAAGAGAATATTGGCGAGGCCATACGCTGTTTCCAGCAGGCCACCGGGATTCCCGACGCGGAAATCAAGCTGGCTTACGATAGTCCCGACAACGTTACCTACCAGAATATATTCCATTATTTTGCTTTCGTAGGCAACGAGGAAGTTATCGCCGATTCAAAGTTGCGCGGAGAGTGGCTTTCGTGGGGAAATCTCACCCAGATGGCTTCCGAGGGTATTCTCGACCGCGATTTTGTCGCGGAAATCAAGAGGATATACCGCATTGCCATGGCATGGAAAACCTACGATGAGCGCGGCCGCCGTTTGTATCCGATAAAGCATTACAAACCCACCTTCCGTCTGAGCGAGTTGCGCAATTGGGATGTCGATTTCAACGATTATTCATGGCTGCGGGTGGCCAATCACAACGAGGATAAGTTCTGGTTTCGCGTGGCCCGCTGGTTCCACTGGCCTTCTTCTCTTCGTAAATCTACGGCTCGCTGACGTAGGCCCGTAAATCCTCAATATCGCTGCTGTACGCTAATGAACAATCCATCTTCCACCGTTTGCCTTGACGTTCCGGTACTTGCCGTAGTGGGCCCGACAGCCTCGGGCAAGACGGCACGCGCCGTGGCGTTGGCGCGTAGGCTCGGCGCGGAGATTATCAGCGGCGACTCCCGCCAGGTCTACCGGGGCATGACGCTCGGTACCGGCAAGGACCTTGAAGAGTATGGCGATGTTCCGTATCATCTGATCGACATTGCTGATGCGGGCACCAAATATAATCTGTATGGCTTTCTTCGCGATGCCTCGGACGCATATGGAGATATATGCCGCCGTGGACGTGTCCCCCTCCTGTGCGGTGGCACCGGAATGTATGTCGAGGCGTTCCTTAAGGGTACGGCTCTCCCGGAGGTGCCTCAGAACGATTCGCTGCGGCAGAGCCTCCGAGGAAAGACACTTGAGGAACTGACCGGAATGCTCAGCCGGATGAAGACGCTGCATAATATTACGGATGTGGATACTCCGAAGCGGGCGATTCGCGCTATCGAGATTCAGACATATTATGCCGAGCATCCCGAGGAGTCGCGTCTGGTCGACGCTCCTACGCCACGCCCTGCTCTCGTGGTCGGTATCGACGTGCCGCGCGATGTGCGGCGTAGCCGGATAACGTCGCGTCTGCATGCCCGTCTCGACGCCGGCATGGCCGACGAGGTAAGGGCGTTGCTCGCCTCGGGAGTCAGCGCTGAAGATCTTATGTATTACGGTCTGGAATACAAATATGTCACTCAGTATGTTGTCGGAGATATTTCGGAACAGGAAATGTTCTGTTCGCTCGAAACGGCCATTCATCAGTTCGCCAAACGGCAGATGACGTGGTTTCGGGGCATGGAGCGCCGAGGAATTCCAATCCGCTGGCTTCCCTATGATATGCCATCCGACGAATTTGTCGACGTTGTGGCCCGGGACTACTCCGCCATATGCAGTGCCGGTAAATCTGACCAATCGTTTTGACTTATGGGTGGCCACTCTCTCAATTACGTTTTTGGCAGAAAGTTGCCGATGGCAATCGCCTTGTCGCTTGCTTCGGCTTTGCCCGTATCGTCGGTCTACGCCGAGCATATCCCGAACGACCGGCGTATGGTTGATGAACAGCCGTTCTCTCTTCGCGCCGACTCCGTGCGCGAGGTTTCGCTTTTCGCACCCAACAGCAGTTTCCGGATAGATGTCGTAGGAGCTGTGAAGCATGGACCCCAACGTATGGGCGACGACGATGCCTGGTGGGGAATCACTCTGCTCGACACGGAGGGGCGCGAACGTATGGCCGTTCGTCTGCTCTGCGGCACGGAACCGTACGATGCCACATTCAGCCGCCCGTATCTGCGTGTGGTTGTAGATTCCGTCAGTGCGGAGGGTCGGCGGTTTCCGGTTGCCGAACGGCAGCTTTTTAATGGCGTCGAGACATATAAAGGCTTCAACGGTCTGCGCGTGGCCTACGGAGATTATAAAGTGCTGGTTGCTGTAGGCTCTGAATTTCTGCTCACAGCGGCCGGATTCCCTTATGACACCCCTCTGGCGTCGGCTTCCATAGGCGGCAACCGGAGTGTCGATGTTCGTTATGTCGAGGTCTGGAGCGAGCCGTCGCGGTCGGTCCCACTCGGGAGCGGATGGCCAGTCGAAGATATTACGGCGTATACGGCCGAGTCACGCGGAGTGGAAGGAATCTGGGAGTTTCTGGACCGCGACACGAATGCCCGGCTTGCCGAACCCGGAGGCGCTTACCGGCTGGCGGTTGTACCTCACCGCCATACCCCCTGGTGTGGTTGTCCCTCGAGTGCTTCGGAGCCTGGACCCGGCGGAGCGGAGCGTCCGGCCGGTGCCACGGATGCCAACGCTTTATACGATATTATTTATCTGGGGGGAGCCCGTATCTATGGAAAATACTGGTCGCCCGGAATGGTGAAAGGTCGTATGTTTGCCACCGGCTTCGAGAACCATTATGCCCTCCAGTGGTTCGACTCCGACATGCTCCCGGTCGGCACGGAAATATCCGCCGACTTCACCGCTCCGTCGCTTCTCTCCTTCAATTTCCCCCTCCTTAAATCCACCCTCCGCTTCTCCCGACGCTGATATAAATCCAGCTGAAAAAACTACTTATGAATAAGCTATTCCTCTCCTTAATGGCAATGGGTTGCTCGCTCGCGTCTTTGGCCGGTGTGCGTAGTGATTTTGCCGTCGACACGATTTCAACGCAAGTCGGTAATTTTCAACTCGATTCAATCAATCTTTCATCGCCTTTGAATTATTATCTTTCGCGGGCTTGGGTGCGTTCCACCGGCAAGCAAAGGCTATGGCACGACATTTCTACCTCTAAATTTAATTTCGACACTAATGCAGCCGATGAGGTGGTGGATTCCGATATGCGCTCCTACATCGCTAATGAGACGATTGACCGTATAGTGGTCTACCGCGACTCCGTGGCGGCAATAATCACCCATACTGAGGGGGAAGATTTGGTATTTCTGAATTATTGCTGGATAGAGCATGGGCGATGGGTAAACGGCGGTCAGGGTATGGCGGACAGTCTGGAACAGGCGCACGAGACGCTTCTGACGCAATTGCCCTACCATCATGCGAATCTTCCGCGTATCGCCCGGATTGAGGCCTTACCGCAGTCGGAGGTCCCTTTTGTTGAATTCCTGTTGAACTCAACCTCGTCTCCGGAGCATTTTCTGTTTGACATGCTTGAGTCTCATAGGCTTGTTATAAATGGAGAGTTCCACAGGCGTAAGGTTTCATGGGATATGCTCAAGCGTCTTATTGCGCTTCCGGAATTCCCCGACAAAGTAGGCCATATCTTTATGGAGTTACCGTCATGGTGCCAGCCGAAGATGGACAGCTTTATGGCTTCCGACTTGCTGCAAAAGGATACTCTACTCGGAATTTTCCGTGAGGAGCAGCTTAACGGATGGTGGGACCGAGGTGAATTCGAGTTCATATGTCAGTTGTGGGCGCTCAACCGGAGTTTGCCGGCAGATAAGAAAGTCAAGGTGATTCTGGCCGACTATCAGATACCGTATTCCGGATTGTCCGAGGGGAACACTCGTGAAGCAGAGGACAGAAACACGCATATGGCCGATGTTATCGAACGGACCCTTGCAGCCTCCGATGATGCCCGTGGCAATCTGTTTCTCGTCGGGTGTGGTCATACCTATAAATCCAATCAGGCAGGCTTTGCCTCCGCCGCAAGCGGCCGCCCCTCGGAAAAGACAGCGGCTGCCCAGCTTGCCGACCGGCTCGGGGCATCGAATGTATTCACCGTATTTCAGCATGGTCTGTCGGGCGATAATGCCGGCAGGAATAAGCGTCCGCTCAGGGGTGGGATATTCGACAAGGCATTTGAGGCTGTCGGAAACCGACCTGTCGGTTTCGCACTCGCTGGGTCGCCGTTCGGAGCCGAACCGTTCGACGGAATCTACGAAATCAAATATAAGGTTGCGACTGGAAGCTTCGCCGACAACTTCGATGGATATCTCTTTCTGCATCCGGTAGTAGGTGAGCCTGTGGCAGAACCTCTGACTGAAATTTTTACCGACGCTTTCGTGGAGGAGATGAAACGTCGGGCCTCTGTGCTCGGGCTTGAAAACGCGCGTGGCCTATGGTTTGGCGTGTCTGCCCCGGAGATGACTAAGGAGCATATTGTGGATGTGTTGACAAGAGAATAGGCTCTTTTCAGTGGGCGATGCGGTGCTTTTCTGTCAGGCCTGAGGCGTAGCGCACGATGTAGAGGCCGTTTGTAAGGGATTCGAGATGTCGCATCGACTCGGCAGTGGCGATATGACGCCCGCAGGTATCATATACGTCGGCGGGGAATAGACGCAGAGCATCGGCTTCGATGTCGGCGATGCCGCTCATGGCGTCGTATGTCACCTCAATTGGATATTGTGCTTTCGTGCCGCGATAGTCGGCCGTCAGGCTGATAGTCGTGGCAAACGACTCTGTGGCCTCCGCGCAATCGTAGACAAGACGGTTGTGCTCCACGCGGAAGTAGGGGTATTTTGAATCGGTTTCGACGCCGGTAAGTAGCGGAAGAGATTTATCGGCGCTCATCCAGATCTGACGTGTGGCGAGTGCTCCGGCCGGTTGTTCGCGGGTAATTGCGAGCGTCTTTTTAGTCTGCTGCAGTTTGGCCGGTTCTTTAACTGTTATCTGTATTTCGGCGTAAAGCGAGGGGTCGGTCATTGATTCGGCTGTCACTACGGTTGTCCCCGTTGCTGACGGGGTGAAAGTGCCATAGGCATCCACCGTGCCGACGGCCGGATTGCTCACATACCATCTGTAGGTATCGAACTGGTAGCGGTTGCCGCTTTCGCCCGCAAAGATTTCTTCACTGTTGTCGATGCTCATGGGGTTGAGCCACAGAATGGTACCCAGGCGGCATTCGGCTTTGGCTGCCGCCGAGGTCTTGTCTGATTCATCGACGAATACCACTCCGGTGAGCTTTGTGAACCACAGATCGACCGTATATGGATCGACGCCGTCGGTCTGGCTGTAGCTTAGTGTGGTTTTCCCGGTTGTCTTGGGCGTTACGTTGCCATCCTGACTCAGGGCGGCAAGGTCGGAATTTCCGAGGGTGAAGGCGGGGTTGCCACCGCTCTGAGGTATGCCGTTTTTGAAGAGTAGTCCGGTGAAGGACGAGCTTGCCCCCACTGCAATGCGCTGGGCGCCCCCGCCGAGGTAGTGCATATAGATGTCAGTCGGCTCATAAGTATCATCCGGCTCCGTCAGCATCACCCCGCTTATCTCCGACGACCATTCTCCGGTCCATCCGCCGTTCTGCAGTCCGGCGGTGTAGATGCGGATGAAGTCGATATGGTCCAGCTCCACATGGTTGCCGTCGGCGTCGACTGCCCAAGAGATGTCGAATCCGTCGACGGGCTCCCCGTTGGAGTCGGCGAAATAGGGATTATGGGGTGTGGCGGGAGTCAGACCTGCCGGCACCGCGCGCATGTCGGCATATCCGAAAGCCGGTGTGTGGAACATCTTTACAGCCTGCGGGTTATGCAGGTCGTAATAACCGCGTATGCGTGTGCCTGAGAAGGTCATCGCCTCGGCGTCGGGCGTTGTGGAGAGCGGAAATACCACGGCCTCGGGAAATTCGGGGAGCAGGTAAGGGTCGGGATAGGTCACGTTGTTGCGGTAGCCTGTGGGCACTACGGCACCCGTCTGCCCATCGGCCGACGTCCACCAAACCTGGTGCGCGGTGTTATAGCAGGGATTAGTGTAAGTCACCGAGAATCCCCGTTGGGATGTCGGCATATAATACTCGCTTCCGGCAAGCTCCAGCCAAGGGCCGTCGTCGGGAATTCCATTGCCGTTGGTATCGGCCATAACCTGCACTGCGGCCGGCTCGCAGCTCTCTCCGCTACCGCTCGAGAGAGCGTTTCCCCCGATTACGAAATCCACGCCGTAGCGGTGCTTCGGATGGTTGAGCACAGGCTTGTCGAACGCAAGCACTACGTACCCTCCGAAACTGCCGAGCGTAGTCACACCTTCGGTAGTGTCGTCAGTCGCACCTTTTAATGGAGCGGCGGCAGCCGACGGGTCGGTGGCGATTTCAAGATTGGCAAACTGGGTCGGAGCCGGGCAATAGTCTATTACCCTCACTCCGTTGTAGGCTTTTACTGCGGGAGCGGCAGAAAATGCAAGCGCAACGATTGCCGCATATGGCATCGTTGCGCTGAGTATGGCTTTGAGAGGCATGTCGGTATGGTTTGAGAGAAGTGTGGTTCCGGCAATCGGGCGTATCCTCCAGTCAGGGGATGAGCTCGTACTTGCGGAATACCTTCTGAATCTTGTCGAGAGCGTATTCCACCTGAGCCTTCGAGTGGGTGGCCATCAGGCTGAAACGTATCAGGGTGTCCTGCGGAGCAACGGCGGGCGAAACTACAGGATTCACGAAGAGGCCCTCGTCGAAGAGGTCGCGCACCACATGGTATGTCTTGTAGTCGTCGCGGATGAACAGCGGGATAATCGGAGTGGAAGTGTTGCCGATTTCGCAGCCCATGTTGCGGAATCCGTCAAGGGCGAAGTTTGTGATTTCCCAAAGATGCTCCTGGCGTTCGGGTTCCGATTCCATTATGTCGATGGCCTTCAGGGCAGCTGCAGTCGATGCGGGGGTAATCGAGGCGGTGAAGATGTAGGAACGGGAGTGGTGGCGCAGGAAGTTGGTAATCTCCTTGTCAGTGGCGATGAAGCCGCCGAGCGATGCGAACGATTTCGAGAAAGTTCCCATTACCAGGTCTACGTCGTCGGTCACGCCGAAGTGGTTGCAGACTCCGCGGCCGCCTTTGCCGAATACGCCGATGCCGTGGGCTTCGTCGACCATTACGGATGCGTTGTATTTTTTTGCAAGTTTCACGATTTCAGGCACGTTGGCCACGTCGCCTTCCATCGAGAACACGCTGTCGGTAACGATGAGCTTCACCTTGTCGGGGTCGCACTTCTGGAGCTGCTTCTCAAGCGACGCCATGTCGTTGTGTTTGTACTTCAGGGCGGTGGAGAAGCTCAGGCGGCGGCCTTCGATAATCGAGGCGTGATCCTGCTCGTCCCAGAGGATGTAGTCCTCTCGGCCGGTGAGACACGAAACCACTCCGAGGTTCACCTCGAAGCCGGTGGAGTATATCATAACGTCTTCTTTGCCGATATATTCGGCTATGCGGCGTTCGAGTTGCTTGTGGATGTCGAGAGTTCCGTTGAGGAACGGGGATCCGGCGCAGCCGGTACCGTATTTCTTGGTTGCTTCGATGGCGGCTTCTTTGATGCGGGGATCGGCCACGAGGCCGGAATAGCAGTTTGAGCCGAACATCAGCACCTTCTTGCCGTCGATAAGCACTTCGGGTTCCTGCTCTGAGGAAATTTCGCGGAAATAGGGATAAACTCCTGCGGCCATGGCCTGTTGCGGAGCGGTGTACTGCGCGAGTTTTGCTTGTAGTAACTTCATGCTATGGGTTGAAAATGCCTGATAGTCAGACGTTAGCTGTAGTCGTGGCCGATAATGGCCTGCAGCGGTATTTTATGAGTTGGCTATATACGTTCGGAATGTCCGGATTATACCCGTCGGCCTTGGCCACGGATATAGCGTGAAGAGAGGTCCGATATTCAAGTGCCTGTGGACCAGTAATGATTGAGGCAATATCACTTGGGGCACTCGTTTTTACCTTGAGTATTCGGCTTGCAAAATTAGAAAAAAAATGCGAGAATGAAGCTACTGTTTATAAAAAATGTGATGGTTTTGGCGCAAATTGCTCGAAAATTGTCGATTTTGCCACTTTTGCGTCAGCGAGGGGTCGATCAATCGGTTTACTTTGATATCCGATTGCCGCGCAGGTAGATGTCGGTAATCAGTGGCGTAGTATAGGCATAGAGAAGATATTGCAGAGAGGGGAGGGGGCGCGTAATGAAGAAACTGGCGTTTTTCCCCGCCGCTATGGTTCCGCAACGCTCGGCCACGCCCATTGCGGCTGCGCCGTTGATTGTAGTGGCATTGAGCGATTGTTCCGGCGTAAGACGCATGCGTATCGACCCCAGCGATGCCACAAACCGCATATCGCCCGAGGGCGATGAGCCCGGATTGTAGTCGGAGGCAAGGGCTACTGCAGCTCCGGCATTAATCAGTTCGCACGTTCGTGCGTACGGCATACCCAAGAAGAAGGAGGCGCCGGGGAGTGCGGTGGCTATGGTGCCGCTGTGGGCGAGCAGACGGATTTCCTCCTCGCCGATGCGCTCGAGATGGTCCACCGAAAGGGCGTCGTGTGCCACTCCTACCTGCACGCCCCCGGAGATGTCGAGTTCGTTGGCATGGATTTTCGGCCGCATGCCGTAGACTACGGCTGCTTCGAGGATGCGTGATGTCTCGTCGGGTGTGAAAAATCCGCGGTCGCAGAACACGTCTACGTAGTCGGCCAGCCGCTGCCGCCCGACTTCGGGGATTGTCTCCCGGCAAAGCATGTCGACGTAGTCGCTCTGACGCCCCGCGTAGGCTCGCCCTACGGCATGGGCGCCGAGAAAAGTTGTCTTCACCTCCAGCGGGACGGTCTCCTTTATGCGGCGAGCCACGCGTAGCATCTTCAGCTCGCTCTCGGTGGTCAGGCCGTAGCCGCTCTTTATCTCGATGGCTCCGGTTCCTTTGGCTATCACCTCGTTGATGCGTTCCATTGCCTGGCGATAGAGTTCCTCCTCGGGGGTGGCGGCAAGAAGGTCGGCGGAATTCAGTATTCCGCCACCGCGCCGTGCAATTTCCTCATAGCTCAGACCGTTGATTTTGTCGAGGAACTCGCCGGAGCGCTCGCCTGCATATATTATATGTGTGTGCGAGTCGCAGAACGAAGGGAACACCCAGCGGCCGTCGAGGTCGATGATTTCGGCGTTCTCGGGCATTTCGCCGAGTGTGGCCATCTCGCCGCAGGCTGCTATGGTGTCGTCGTCGGTGAGCAGCCAGGCCGACTCGATGGTTTTGAAAACGTTCATTTCTGCGCCGCGTCGGGCCGATGTGCGCGGGTCGGCGCCCGCGAGCACGCCGATGTTTATGAATAGTCTTCTCATGGAGGGCTGAAGTTTATTTCGTTTCCCAGCCGGTCAGGGCATCGTGGTCTTGATGAATTCGGTGGTGGCGTCGATAAGCGGATACATTACTGTGTCGGTGTCGACGAATGGTACCGTCAGCCTCAGCTCGGCTACCATTTTCTCAAGCAATGGCGATGTGTGGAGCGGTCGGCGGAAGTGGAGTGCCTGGGCGGCGTTCAGAAGTTCGATGGCCAGCACCCGGTAGGTATTGTCGGCTATCTCGCAGAGTTTCGTGGCTGAATTGGCGCCCATCGACACGTGGTCTTCCTGACCCTGCGAGGAGGGGATGCTGTCGGACGACGTGGGCCAGCACAGGGCGCGGTTGCGGTTTACGATGGAGGCAGCGGCATATTGCGGAATCATGAAGCCGCTGTTCAGACCCGGTTTGGCCACGAGGAAGGATGGCAGTCCGCGCACTCCCGATATGAGTTTGAAGGTGCGCCGCTCCGAGATGTCGGCGATTTCGGCGAGGGCCACGGCGAGGTGGTCCATCGGCAGGGCGATGGGCTGCCCGTGGAAGTTGCCGGCGGATACCACCAGGTCTTCCTCGGGGAAAACGGTCGGATTGTCGGTCACGGAGTTGATTTCCGTCTCCAGCGCGCGTGCGGCAAATTCGAGAGTATCTTTCGATGCACCATGAACCTGCGGTATGCAGCGGAAGGAATAGGGATCCTGCACATGTTTTTTCGGCTGTTTCTGCAATTCGCTCCCTTCGAGGAAGTAGCGTACTGCGTCGGCCGTCGATTTCTGTCCGGGATGGGGCCGGACGGCCTGGATTTGTGGCAGGAAGGGCTCGATGCGTCCGTCGAAGGCGTCGAGCGATAGTGCGCCGATTTTATCGGCCCACACCATGATGCGGCGTGCGCGGATTATGGCCCACACGCCGTGGGCCGACATGAATTGGGTGCCGTTGAGCAGTGCCAGTCCCTCTTTGCTCTGCAGGGTTATCGGTTCCCATCTGGTGCGGCGCAGCAGTTCGGCGCCGGAGATTGTCTGCCCGTCGTAGTCCACCTCGCCCAGCCCGAGCAGGGGGAGTGAGAGGTTGGCAAGCGGTGCGAGGTCGCCCGAGGCTCCCAGCGAGCCAAGCCGGCGCACCACCGGGGTGATGTGGCGGTTGAACATCTCGATCAGACGCTCCACCGTGACGGTCTGCACGCCCGAATGGCCGTAGCTGAGCGATTGGATTTTCAGAAGCATCATAATCCTTACAATCTCGGGGTCGACTTTCTCGCCGATGCTGCACGAATGGCTCATCACCAGATTTTTCTGGAGTGTGGCCAGCTGGTCGGGGTCGATGGAGATGTTGCAGAGCGACCCGAACCCGGTCGATACGCCGTAGATGGGCTCTTTTTGCGTCGCCATTTTGTTGTCGAGATATTCGCGGCAGCGCGCTATGCGTCGGGCGGATTCTTCGCTCAGGGCGAGCTTCATGTCGTTGTCGATGATTTGAGCCACGCGGTCGATTTCGAGCCAGTCGGGGCTGATATGATGGACTTCCATATGGATGCTTTAAGAGTGTTTGTATTAGTGGAAAATATTCATGGCATCGGCGATTGCCTGCTCGTCGGCCATGTTGGGAAGGGTGACGCACAGGGTAGGGGTGCGCTCCATCTCGCGGCGGATGGCGTTCACGGCGCCCTTGTTGCGGGCCCAGCTGCGGCGGGCTATGCCGTTGGTCACGTCCCATAGCAGCATGCGGTCTATGGCAGTGGCGCTGTCGGCCGAGCCGTCAATCACCATGCCGAATCCCCCGTTGATTACTTCGCCCCAGCCTACGCCGCCTCCGTTGTGGAGCGATACCCATGTGGCGCCCCGGAACGAGTCGCCTATCACGTTCTGTACGGCCATGTCGGCGCAGAGGTTCGAGCCGTCGTAGATGTTCGATGTCTCGCGGTAGGGGGAGTCGGTGCCGGATACGTCGTGGTGGTCACGGCCGAGTACTACCGGGGCTGTGATTTCGCCCGTTCGGATGGCGTCGTTGAATGCGCGGGCTATGCGTGCGCGTCCTTCGGCATCGGCATAGAGTATGCGGGCCTGCGAGCCTACCACGAGGTGGTTTTCGGCGGCTTTCTCAATCCAGTGGAGGTTGTCGGCCAGCTGGCCATGGATTTCGTCGGGGCATTCCTCAAGCATCTCGCGGAGCACGCGTGCGGCTATGCGGTCGGTGGCGGCAAGGTCGGCGGGGTCGCCCGAGCTGCATACCCAGCGGAATGGACCGAATCCGTAGTCGAAGAAGAGCGGACCCATGATGTCCTGCACATACGATGGATAGCGGAATCCTTCGCTGCCGTCGGTGGCGCCGACGTCGGCTCCGGCGCGCGATGCTTCGAGCAGAAAGGCGTTGCCGTAGTCGAAGAAGTACATTCCGTCGGCTGCCAGGCGGTTGATGGCGGCAACCTGGCGGCGCAGGGAGCTCTGCACGGCCTCGCGGAAGGCTTCGGGATTGTCGGCCATCATGGCCTGCGACTCCTCGTAGCTTAATCCGGCGGGGTAGTAGCCTCCGGCCCAGGGGTTGTGGAGCGAGGTCTGGTCGCTGCCGAGGTCTACATGGACGTTGCGCTCGGCCAGGCGTTCCCAGAGGTCTACGATGTTGCCGAGATATGCCAGAGAAATGGTTTCGTTGGCCTTTACGGCGCGCTCGGCGCGGTCGATTACGGCATCGAGGTCGGTGTGCACTTCATCCACCCATCCCTGCTCGTGGCGCTTGGCTACGGCCTTGGGGTTGATTTCGGCGGTGATGCTCACCACTCCGGCTATGTTGGCGGCCTTGGGTTGCGCGCCCGACATGCCGCCAAGTCCGGCGGTCACGAACAGCAGTCCGCGGGCTTTGCCGAATCCGGCGGCGCGCTGACGCCTGGCGGCGTTGAGAACGGTTATCGTTGTGCCGTGCACGATTCCCTGCGGACCGATATACATATACGATCCGGCTGTCATCTGACCGTACTGGCTCACGCCGAGGGCGTTCAGTCGCTCCCAGTCGTCGGGCTTGGAGTGGTTGGGTATCACCATTCCGTTGGTCACTACAACCCGCGGCGCCGATGTCGACGAGGGGAAGAGTCCCAGCGGGTGGCCCGAGTACATCACGAGCGTCTGTTCGTCGGTCATCTCCGAGAGGTATTTCATAGCCAGGCGGTACTGGGCCCAGTTCTGAAACACGGCGCCGTTGCCCCCGTAGGTTATGAGTTCGTGGGGATGCTGGGCCACGCGCGGGTCCAGATTGTTCTGAATCATCATCATGATGGCCGCGGCCTTGCGCGACCGGGCCGGATACTGGTCGATTGGCCGGGCGTACATCGGATACTGCGGACGGTAGCGGTACATATATATGCGTCCGTAGCGCTTCAGCTCGTCGGCGAATTCGGGGGCGAGGCGGCTGTGGAGCTCGGCGGGGAAATACCGCAGTGCGTTGCGCAGTGCGAGCTCTTTCTCTTTTTTTGTGAGTATGTCCTTACGGCGCGGGGCGTGGTTCACCTCGGGGTCGTAAATCGGGTCGGGCGGAAGCTGGGCGGGGATGCCTGTGCGGAGGTCGTCCTGAAATTCCTGGAGTGTCATATGAAAGGTTAAAGTTTCGATTCTACTTCGGCGAGTATCTCTTTTTCGGCGGCGCAAGCCTCGGTTGCCAATTTTTTCGCTTTTTCAATAAGATTGCCGGCCTGACTGCGGTCGGTGAGCGATGCGGCGTTGATGCGTACGTTCAGCTCGGCTCCGAGTATGGCGCTGCGGGCGGCGAGGGCGCCTACTCCGGCGTCGCTGGCCGAGGCGGGATTGCCCGTGCGGGCCATCTGCTTAAGCAGGGGGAAGGCCTCGGAGGCTGCCTCCATAGTGCGCAGAGGCACTTCTGCGGCGTAGAGTGTGGCCTGCTGGATGGCCTGGGTGCGCGCGGCTTTCTCCTCGGGGGTGGCTTTGGGGAGCTTGAAGGCGTCCATCACGCGGTTGAATGCGGCCGTGTCTTCGTCGACGAGCGCCAGCAGGCGGTCGGTGAGTTTCTGTCCCTTTTCGGCCACTTCCGAGAATTCCTCCCATTGGGCGTCCCAGCCGGGTTTGTGGGCCGAGAGGTTGGCCACCATCGTGGCGAGGGCGGCCCCCAGGGCGCCCATATAGGCGGATATTGAACCGCCGCCGGGTGCGGGCGATTCGCTCGCGGTCTCGTAGGCGAAGCGGCGGCAAGTCATAGCCGTCAGGGCGTCGGTGTCCGGCTTGGATATGCGGTTCTCGATTATCTTTTCGTTTACGTCGAAAGGCTTCAGTTCCGACAGCCCCATCGAGATGATGGCCGTGCGGATTATCTCGTCGTCGGGGATGCCGGCGGAACGCTGCTGAAGGCGCAGGTAGTGCTTGCCGGCCTCGATGAGCGTGCGTCGGGGCACGAGTCCCACGATTTCGGCGCCGGTCACTCTCACGCCTCGCGCGGCGGCCGCGCGGCACACTTCGTCGAAGGCCGCGTGGAGCGGGGTGGCGTTGATGTCGGTGATGTTCATGCTCACCTGCGCGATGCCGTATTCGGGGATATACCAGCCGATGGCCTTGGTGCCTTTGAGTGTGCCGGGAATCATCACGGGCTTTCCGTCGGGACCGATTTCTGGCTTGTCGGTTACGAGCGGCCCGGTGCGTTTGGGGCGTCCTTTCTCGCGCACGTCGAATGCAATGGCGTTGGCGCGTCGGGTCGAGGTTGTGTTCAGGTTGTAGTTCACGGCGATAAGGAAGTCGCGGGCACCGACTACGGTAGCTCCCGTGCGGGCCATTTCGTCGTCGAAGGGACGGGCGCCGAAGTCAGGCGCCTCGCCTGTGGCGTCGGCACGTGCGGCAAGCGCCTCGTATTCACCTTTGCGGCATACGGCAAGGTTTTTGCGCTCAGGCGTGAAAGCCGCCGCCTCATAGCAATAAACCGGGATACGTAGCTCCTCGGCTATGCGGCGGCCGAGCTGCCGGGCCATCTCGGCGCACTCCTCGAGCGTCACGCCGGCCACGGGCACGAGCGGCAGAACGTCTGTCGCACCGATACGCGGGTGGGCGCCATGGTGCTGGCTCATGTCGATTACCTCGGCGGCTTTTTTTACACCGCGGAATGCGGCCTCCACCACTGCCTCAGGCGCTCCGACAAATGTAACCACCGTACGGTTGGTTGCCTCGCCGGGGTCCACATCGAGCATCGTTATTCCATCGACGCTTTCTATAGCGTTTACAATAGCCTGGATTTTCTCCTTGTCGCGCCCCTCGCTGAAGTTGGGTACGCACTCTATGATTCTCTGCTGCTCCATATTTTAGATGATCTGCTGCGGCTTCCTGTTTGCCTGTGTGATACAAAATTCGCGGAAGATTGCGGACCATTGCGTCCATGTCTCCTCCTTTACTGCAAATATAACCATTTCGGCACTAACAAATCCATGCATTTTCTGTGTTATATAACATATTTTCCCCACCCCCTTCTCTCCATTTCCTTCCTCCCTCCGCCAATTCGCGGGAAAATGGGTGGGAATGAGGGCCAATTCCGAAATGTTTGCTAAATTTGCATACGTAATAGAGGCGTGGATGCCAGGCTGTATCCTCTCGCCTTGATTCTCTTGCTTTCAGAAAATTTAATAAAGCTTTTCATATATCAAGCTATGTATAGAACCAACACTTGCGGCGAGTTGCGTCTCGCCGATGCGGGAAAGAGCGTCACGCTGGCCGGTTGGGTGCAGCGCGTGCGCAGAATGGGCGGCATGACTTTCGTCGACCTCCGCGACCGATATGGAATCACTCAGATTGTATTCGACAATGATACCGACGCATCGCTCTGCGATGTCGCAAGTCATCTCGGCCGCGAATATGTGGTGGAGGTAAAAGGCCGTGTGGCTGAACGCACAAGCAAAAATCCTCACCTTCCCACCGGCGATATCGAGATTATCGCCTCGGAACTCCGCGTGCTCAACCCGTCGGAAGTTCCTCCCTTCACCATCGAGGACGATACCGACGGAGGCGACGATCTCCGCATGAAATTCCGCTACCTCGACCTGCGCCGTACGCCCGTGCGCCGCAATCTCGAACTGCGTCACCGCATGACCATGGAGGTGCGCCGCTATCTCGATTCGAAGGGTTTCCTTGAAATCGAGACTCCGATGCTCGTAGGTTCCACGCCCGAGGGCGCCCGCGATTTCGTGGTTCCATCGCGCATGAATCCGGGTTGCTTCTATGCCCTGCCCCAGTCGCCTCAGACTCTCAAGCAGTTGCTGATGGTGTCGGGTATGGACCGCTATTTCCAGATTGTGAAATGCTTCCGCGACGAAGACCTCCGCGCCGACCGTCAGCCGGAGTTCACCCAGATCGACTGCGAGATGAGTTTCGTGGAGCAGAACGACATCATCGAGCTTTTCGAGGGGATGGCAAAGCATCTTTTCAAGGAGCTCCGTGGCGTAGAACTTACCGAACCGTTCCAGCGTATGCCCTGGGCCGACGCGATGAAATACTACGGTTCCGACAAGCCCGACCTCCGTTTCGGCATGGAGTTCGTCGAACTGATGGATATCCTCAAGGGCTCCGGTTTCAGTGTGTTCGACAATGCCGCATATATCGGCGGCATCTGCGCCAGGGGGGCTGCAAACTATACACGCAAGCAGATTGATCAGCTCACGGAGTTCGTGAAGCGTCCGCAGATCGGCGCCAAGGGGATGGTCTACGCCCGCATCGAGCCCGACGGAACAGTCAAGTCGTCGGTCGACAAATTCTACACTCAGGAAACGCTCCAGAAGATGAAGGAGGCTTTCGGCGCCGAGCCTGGCGACCTCATCCTCATTCTCAGTGGCGACGACGCCATGAAGACACGCAAGCAGCTCTGCGAACTGCGTCTCGAAATGGGCAACCGCCTTGGCCTGCGCGACAAGAACAAGTTCGCATGCCTCTGGGTAGTCGACTTCCCGATGTTCGAGTGGAGCGACGAAGAGCAGCGTCTCATGGCTATGCATCATCCGTTCACTCATCCTAAGGAAGAGGATATTCCCCTGCTCGACAGCCGTCCGGAGGATGTCCGCGCCGATGCCTACGATATGGTTGTCAACGGCGTAGAGGTCGGTGGCGGTTCAATCCGTATCCACGATGCCGCGCTTCAGGCAAAGATGTTCGAGATTCTCGGTTTCACCCCCGAAAAGGCCCAGGAACAGTTCGGCTTCCTTATGAACGCCTTCAAGTATGGCGCACCCCCTCACGGAGGTCTCGCCTATGGTCTCGACCGCTGGGTTTCGCTCTTCGCCGGTCTCGACAGCATCCGCGACTGCATCGCTTTCCCGAAGAACAATTCCGGCCGCGACGTGATGCTCGAAGCGCCTGCCGCACTCGACCAGAAGCAGCTCGACGAGCTCCAGCTCGCCCTCGCTCCCAAGGAAGAAAAATAATACGATATGCCGAAGATAAAAGAAGTTATCGAGGCGATAGAATGCGTAGCTCCCCTGCATCTGCAGGAGAGCTACGACAATTCTGGGCTGCAGGTTGGCGAGGTCAGTGCCGAGGCCTCCGGAGCGCTGCTCTGCGTCGATGCAACCGCCGGGGTAATCGACGAGGCTGTTGCCCTTGGCTGTAATCTCGTCATTACCCATCATCCGCTGCTGTTTCACGGAGTGAAGTGCGTGGCCGGCCGCAATCGTCCGGAGGTGGTCCTCGCCAAGGCCATTCAAGCCGGTATCTGCATCTATTCTTCGCATACGGCTTTGGATGCTGCCGTAGGCGGTATTTCGCGCCGTATGGCCCGTATGCTCGGCCTCACCGACGTGAAGGTGCTCGTGCCCTCCCGCCCGGGTGCGCAGGAGGGTTTGGGCGCGGTAGGAAACCTCCCCCAGCCGATGGAGCCGATGCGATTCCTTCAGGTCGTTAAGGAGGGTTTCGGATCTGTTGCCCTCCGCTACAGCCTGCCGGTGCCCGACGTGGCCATCAGTCGCGTGGCTCTTTGCGGAGGTGCCGCCGGTGAGTTTGTGCCCGAGGCTATTGCCGCCGGTGCGCAGGTCTACGTCACAGCCGACTGCAAGCACAACCAGATGCTCGACCATTCCGATCGCATTCTGCTTGTCGATGCCGGTCATTATGAGACGGAGCAATGCGCTACACAGATTTTTTTGGAAATTTTAACAGAAAAATTCCCTAACTTTGCAGTCGCAAAATCGCAGGCCTGCCGCAACCCCGTGGCTTGTCTGTGATTGCCCTTCCGGCATCGGCCGGAATGTTGTCCCCACGAACATTTCAGTTTTTTATTTAAATAATGGCTACCGAAAACACCAAAACCGAAGCACTCTCGGTTGAGAGCCGCCTGAAATCGCTCTACGAGCTTCAGACAATCCTTACCGAAATCGACCGCATCAAAACCATCCGTGGTGAGCTGCCCCTCGAAGTGAAGGACCTTGAAGACAAGCTGGCCGGCCTGCACACCCGTATCGAAAACTACAAGGCCGAAATCGCCGCTCTCAACGACAAACTCGTGAAGGAGCGCCAGAAAATCGCTGATTCGCAGAGCAAAATCGCTACCTATAAGGAGCAGCTCGACAACGTGCGCAATAACCGCGAGTTCGACCTTCTCACCAAGGAAGTGGAGTTCCAGACCCTTGAAATCGAGCTTGGCGAGAAACACGTCAACGACTATTCGCGCCAGATCGAGAACAAGACGGCTGAAATCAAGGCTACCGAAGAGAGCATTCAGGACACCGAGCACGTGCTCGCCGAAAAGCGTGCCGAGCTCGAGGAGATTGTTTCCGAAACCCGTCAGGACGAGGAGCGCCTCCGTCAGCAGGCCAAGGAGCTCGAGCCGAAAATCGACGCCTATACGCTCAATGCCTTCAAGCGCATCCGAAAAAATGCCCGCAACGGCCTGGGTGTGGTTTACATCCAGCGCAACGCCTGCGGCGGCTGCTTCAACCGCATCCCCCCGCAGAAGCAGCTCGAAATCAAGATGCACAAGAAGATTATCGTCTGCGAATACTGCGGCCGCATCCTCATTGACTCGGAAATCGCCGGCGTTGAGGCTCCCGAGAGCAAGTAAGTTTTGCCAGACTAAAATATAATGGTCCGGAAGGCCATTACCGGTGGCGCCAGCGCCCCGACGTTGCCCTTCCCCGACTGAATGCTGATAAGGCGGTGGGTTAGAATCCCGATTCTCGACCCACCGCCTTATTCTTGTGTATCTTCGTCCGGTTCTGTCTCGGGTGGTCTGCGCTTTACGTGCCTCTGCCTCAGTTCTCGTTGAGGCGACGCCGCTCGAAGAATTTGCCGGTAGCGAGGATGAAGAGCAGCGCGCCGGCTCCCTGCATGAACGCCACGGTATGGAAGGCCGCTGAGAATCCGATATTTTCGGCTATCACGCCTCCGAGCAGTATGCCGATGCCCATCCCCAGGTCCCACGAAATCAGTATCGAGGAGTTGGCCGTGCCGCGCTGGTTGTGGTGCGCTACCTTGACAAACATATTCAGGAATGCAGGATACATCTGCCCGTTGCCGAGGCCTACAAGTAGTGCGGAGAGATAGAAGCTCCACTCGGTCGCTACAAATGCGAAAAGCGAATAGCCTGCCAGCGAGAGCAGTACGCCTACAGTGGCGTTGCGCGTCATTTTGCCGGCCCTGAGGCTCTTCGAGCCGAAGAGGCGCGAGGTGATCAGTCCGGCCGAAAGAAGCATGAAGAATATTCCGGTACCGTCGGTGATGCCGAGCTGCGTCTTGCCGTAGATGGCCACATAGTTGCTCATTACTCCCCAGCAAAGACCAAAGAAGCTGATGTTTATGGCAAGCAGCCACGCACGCCCCAGAAAAAAGTGGTCGAGGCTCAGCACCGGTTTGGCCTGCACCTTCTCGCGTGCCGGAAGCTTCACTTTGGTGGCGCAGAAGAATCCGCCGAATGCCAGTATCAGCGAAAGCCAGAATAGCAGCATGAAGTTGTCGGTAGCGTGGTAGATGTAGATTCCGGCGCTCGGTGCCACAGCCATGGCGATATTGTTGCTCAGTCCGTAAAATCCTAATCCTTCGTTGCGGCGCGAGGAGGGGAGCACGTCGATGGCTACAGTGCTGTTTACCACCGTGGTGGCACCGAAGGGGATGCCGTGGAGAGTGCGCACGATGGCGAACATCAGCAGAGTGCCTGCTCCGACGTAGCCGGTGAAACAGATAAAGAATGCGAAGAAACAGATGGTCAGCACCGTCTTGCGGTCGAAAGAGTCGACCACAAATCCGCTGAATGGCCTTACAAGCAGTGTGGCTACCACATACCCTGAGAGCACAAGGCCTATCATACTCTTGTCGGCCTCGAACTGCTTGTCGAGATATAGCGGAAGCAGGGGTGTCAGCTGGTAGAATGCGAAAAATAGCAGAAAGTTGCATATCATCACCTTGATATACTCCCTGTTCCACAACTTTCCGGAATTTTCCCCGTTCGCCTTTTGCCCGTTCCCATTCAAGTTCTCGTTCCTTTCCTCGTTTCCATTCAAGACCTCATGTCTTTCCACTTTCCCGTTCCCATACTCTTTCCCTTTTGCGGCTTCTGCAGCTTCCCCTTCCTTTATTGTAATCTCTTTACCTTCATTCTGAGCGTCCATATTCTACACTGCGTTTTATCGACTGCAAAATTACGCATTTCTTTCGGACTATCTCCATTCCAAATTCCTTCCATTCCTACCCTCATCGCCGCTTTTGGCTTAAGTGTCGTCAGGTATCTGCTATCTGGTTCATAAGCGACCGATTCAAATCATTGGACCGCCACAATATATAACCGGCATAATATACAATTGAGTCATGAAAGAAAAATTTTGAATGGTGTCAGTAATTTGGGAACATTTACTTTTAAGTCAATCAGCAGCCAAATCGTATATTTGCAATATGGCACATCTAAACGACTTTATGACGAGGATTGATTTCTCGGTGCTGAATGATTATGTGGTGGCCAAGGGCAAGAGCATTCTCTATCCCAGGGGTGAGAGACTCGTTCAGCAGGGGAACTTGTGCCGCTATGTAGGTATCGTAAAGTCGGGCTATTTCAAATGTGTGGCTCTCAATTCAAAAGGAGATGAAGTCGTAACGGGCTTCTCATTCGAGGGCGAAGTTGTCACCGACTATGTGCAGGGATTTCTGTATGACCGGCCTTCTCTAACCTCTATTGTCGCGGGATGCGATGCCGAGGTTCAGCGGGTGCTGATAGAAGATGCGCGACGGTTTATCATAGAGCGCAATCCCGGTTTCGTCGCCGAGGTTTCCTTCAATCTGTTTTTATGCGTTGCTCCTGAACACCTTCCATTCAATCGCAATGCTCTTATTCGTAATTATAAATGTTATAAAACGCAAGGAGACAAGAAATACTCGATAAATTATTACGGATGAAGGAGAGTTTGAAAGGGAATACCGGCTGATTCTACATCGCCCTCTATCAATCTTCCAATCATACCGACCTTCCGCGACATCCTCAACCCATTTGTGTGGCGATGGTTGATTTCATCAAAGGGGTGTCGATGTTACGTATTGCCACAGAGGCATGCGTCGACCGCTTTCTGCGGTCATGGAATCAGCGGTAGGTGCGGAGGGGGGCGCGGAAAGCGTCCTCCATGTAGAGAAGTTCGAAGTCGTGGGGATCGCCCGAGATGGCGGCTACGTCGAAGCGCGCGTTGAGGTCAACACGATGGGCGCGGAGATATACGTTGGCCGCACGCACCATATTGCTGATTTTGCGGGCGTTGATTGCGTCCTCCGGGCGGCTCCCTTTCTCGTGGCGCGTCTTTACCTCCACGAATACGATATCTCGCCCTTTCGACGCGATGATGTCGATTTCAAGATGGTTCATACGCCAGTTGTGTTCCACAATGGCATACCCGTTTTTCACCAGGTGGGCGATTACCTCTTCCTCTCCCCATTTACCGAGTCGATTGTGTTCAGCCATAATTGCATGCAGATGAGTCGAAGTCGCCGGGGCGTCGGCCGGGAGCCGGGCGCTTATTTGTATTCGTCCCAGCTCTTGATGTTGATGTCGTCGAGGCTGAGATGGGTAAACGCGTGGATGAACGTAGAGGCCAGACGGGCGTTGGTGAGCAGGGGGATGTTGAGGTCGATGGCGGCACGACGGATTTTATAGCCGTTGGAAAGTTCGGCCGACGAGAGATTCTTCGGCAGATTGACAACCATGTCGATCAGCTTGTCGTGCATGAGGTCGAGCGCCTGCGGCTGACCCTCTGGCTCGGAAGGCCAGTAGACGCGCACGGCCGGTACGCCGTTCTCCGTAAGGAAGCGGTACGTACCTTCGGTAGCGTAGATTTTCAGCCCGTAGGCATGCAGCATGCGCGCGGCTTCGAGCATGTCGGCTTTCTGGCGCGGGGTGCCGGTGGAGAGCAGCACAGAGCGGCGTGGGATGCGGTGGCCTACCGAGAGCATCGACTTGAGCAGCGCCTCGTCGGTATCGTCGCCGATGCAGCCCACCTCGCCGGTCGACGCCATGTCGACGCCCAGCACGGGATCGGCACCTTGCAGGCGCGAGAAGCTGAACTGCGAGGCCTTGATGCCGACGTAGTCGAGGTCGAACAGCGATTTAGAGGGCTTCTCGACTTCTTCGCCGAGGATTACGCGTGTGGCCAGCTCGATAAAGTTGAGTTTCAGAACCTTCGACACGAACGGGAAGCTGCGCGAGGCGCGCAGGTTGCATTCTATCACCTTGATATCGTTGTTCTTGGCAAGGAACTGGATGTTGAAGGGTCCGGAGATGTTGAGCGCGCGGGCTATCTGCGCCGATACTTTCTTGATGCGGCGCATGGTCTCCACATAGAGTTTCTGTGGCGGAAACTGGATTGTGGCGTCGCCGGAGTGCACGCCGGCAAATTCGATATGCTCAGAAATGGCGTAAAGTTTGATTTCGCCGTTCTGAGCTACGGCGTCCATCTCTATCTCCTTGGCGTTCTGGATGAATTCCGACACTACCACCGGGTGCTGCTTGCTCACGTTGGCTGCAAGGCGCAGGAAGCGGTGAAGCTCCTCCTCGTTGCTGCATACGTTCATTGCGGCACCGGAAAGCACATAGCTGGGGCGTACGAGCACCGGGAATCCGACCTCGCGGATGAAGTCGTCGATGTCGGCGAAGCTCGTCAGCTCGCGCCAGCGCGGCTGGTCGATGCCGAGGCGGTCGAGCATGGCCGAGAATTTGTGGCGGTCCTCGGCGTTGTCGATGCTCTCGGCCGAGGTGCCGAGGATGTTCACTCCGGCATCGTCGAGGCGCGTGGCCAGGTTGTTCGGTATCTGGCCGCCAACCGATAGGATTACGCCGTGGGGCTGCTCAAGTTCGAGGATGTCCATCACACGCTCGTAGGTGAGTTCGTCGAAATAGAGGCGGTCGCACATGTCGTAGTCGGTCGACACGGTCTCGGGGTTGTAGTTGATCATCACCGAGCGCCATCCGCGCTCTTTCACGGTGAGCAGCGCGTTGACCGAACACCAGTCGAATTCCACCGACGAGCCGATGCGGTAGGCGCCGGAACCGAGCACCACCACCGAGCGGTGGTCGTGCAGGTATTCCACGTCGTTGGTCGAGCCGTTGTAGGTGAGGTAGAGGTAGTTGGTCATCGCGGGATATTCGGCCGCGAGGGTATCGATCTGTTTTACCACGGGCACGATGCCGAGCTGCTTGCGCAGGGCGCGCACAGCCAGGCCGTCGGCTATGGAGTCGAAGGCGTTCTTGCGGATGGCGCGGGCCACCTGGAAGTCGCTGAAGCCCTGCTGCTTGGCGGTACGCAGCAGCGCCTCGGGAAGGGCGTCGAAACTGTCGACTGCCTCAAGCTCGCGCTCAGTGGCGATTATGTGGTGGAGTTTTTCAAGAAACCAGCGGTCGATTTTCGTCAGTTCGTGGATGCGCTCCACAGTATACCCTTCGCGCATGGCCTTGGCCACCACGAAGATGCGCTTGTCGGTGGGCTCGCGCAGGGCCTCGTCCATGTCGGCCACTTCGAAGTCGCGGTTGCCGACGAAGCCGTGCATACCCTGACCGATCATGCGCAGGCCTTTCTGGATTACCTCCTCGAAGGTGCGTCCGATGGCCATAACCTCGCCGACGGATTTCATCGACGAACCAATCTGGCGCCTTACGCCATGGAATTTGCCGAGGTCCCAGCGAGGAATCTTGCAGACGATATAGTCGAGTGCCGGCTCGAAGAAAGCAGTGGTATCTTTTGTCACGGAGTTCTTCAGCTCGAACAGTCCGTAGCCGAGTCCGAGTTTTGCGGCCACGAAAGCCAGTGGATAGCCTGTAGCTTTCGATGCCAGAGCCGACGAGCGGCTAAGTCGGGCGTTTACCTCGATTACGCGGTAGTCCATCGAGTCGGGATCGTAGGCATACTGCACGTTGCATTCGCCCACGATGCCTATATGACGTATAATCTTTATGGCGAGTTCGCGAAGGAAATGGTAGTCGTCGTTGGAGAGCGTCTGCGAGGGGGCCACTACTATCGATTCGCCGGTGTGGATGCCCAGCGGGTCGAAGTTCTCCATGTTGCAGACGGTGATGCAGTTGTCGTAGCGGTCGCGCACCACCTCGTATTCCACCTCTTTCCACCCTTTGAGCGATTTCTCCACGAGCACCTGCGGCGAAAACGAGAATGCTTTCTCGGTGAGTGCGGTAAGTTCCTCGGCGTTGTCGCAGAAACCGCTGCCGAGACCTCCGAGGGCATAGGCGGCGCGCACAATCACCGGGTAGCCGAGGCGTTCGGCCGCCTCAAGAGCCTGGGCGGTAGTGCTCACTGCCTCACTCTTTATGGTTTTTACGTCGATTTCGTCGAGTTTGCGCACGAACAGTTCGCGGTCCTCGGTGTCCTTGATGGCCTGTACGGGGGTGCCGAGCACGCTTACACCATAGCGTTCCAGTACGCCCGACTCATAAAGCTCAACGCCGCAGTTGAGCGCGGTCTGGCCTCCGAAGGCCAGAAGAATGCCGTCGGGGCGCTCTTTTTCTATCACGCGCTCCACGAAGTAGGGCGTTACCGGCAGGAAGTAGATTTTGTCGGCAAACCCGCTGGAGGTCTGCACGGTGGCGATGTTCGGATTGATGAGCACCGTTGCGATACCCTCCTCTTTCATGGCTTTGAGAGCCTGGGAGCCGGAATAGTCGAACTCGCCGGCTTCGCCGATTTTCAGGGCGCCGCTGCCCAGCAGTATTACTTTGCTGATTTTCTTTTCCATGCCGCTGTCTGGTGTAGGGAAGTGAGTGTGGATTGGGGGAGTCTTATTTGTTCTTATGGTCGCGCACCATCTGGAGGAACTTGTCGAAGATGAATTCCGTGTCGCGCGGACCCGATGATGCCTCGGGGTGGAACTGGGCCGAGAACCAGGGCATCGTGCGGTGGCGGATACCCTCGTTGGTCCCGTCGTTCATGTTGACGAAGAGCGGTTCCCAGTCGGAGGGGAGTGTAGTGTCGTCGACGGCGAATCCGTGGTTCTGCGAAGTCACGTAGCATGTGTTTGTCCCGGCCATGCGCACGGGCTGGTTGTGGCTGCGGTGGCCGTATTTAAGTTTGTAGGTCCTGGCTCCGGCGGCTTTGGCAAGGAGCTGGTTGCCCATGCAGATACCGCAGATGGGCTTGCCGGTGGCCATCGCCTTGCGGATGTTGGCCACTGTGGCCTCGGCAAAGTCGGGGTTGCCCGGACCGTTGGATATGAATAGCCCGTCGTAGGGGATGGTGGTGAAATCATAGTCCCAGGGGACGCGTATCACCTTCACTCCGCGACGGGTGAGGCATCGGATAATATTGAATTTCGTGCCGCAGTCCACCAGCACGATGGTTTCTTCTCCTTCGCCGTGGCTTTCCGGCTCGGTGCAGCTTACGGCGGCTATGAGGTTCTCGGCATTGGGGTCGGAGAATTCAACTTCGTCGGGGCTCTCGAAATAAATCTTGCCGAGCATCGACCCTTTCTCGCGCAGATGCTTTGTCAGGGCGCGGGTGTCGATGCCGTAGAGGCCGGGCTTTTTCTCGTCGCGGAGCCATTGATGGAGGCTGCGCGTGGCCAGCCAGTGGCTCGGCTCCCACGAGTAGTCCTGCGCGATAATAGCGCGGCAGTGGATTCTGGAACTTTCGAGATAGCGGCTCACGTTGTCGGGCTCGATGGTTTCCGGCGGCACTCCGTAGTTGCCGAGAATCGGATAGGTGGTCACCAGTATCTGCCCTTCGTATGACGGGTCGGTCAGACTTTCGGGATAGCCCGTCATGGCGGTGTTGAACACCACCTCGCCGGCGGTTGCCGTTTCGTAGCCGAACGACTTCCCCCGGAATGTGGTTCCGTCTTCCAGAACCAGCACGGCGTCGCGTGTTTGCTGCATAAGGAAATGTGAATAAACTGATTGCGATTATTTCGCAGTTTGTTGAGTGCAAAGTTAGCGGTTTTTCAGTAATTTTGCAACCGCCGCGGCACCAAATGGCGTCCGGGGAATAAAGCTATTTATGAAAACGGAACAAACAGATAGATTGGCCACATCGCGCTCGGCGCTGGCGCTCGGCGTCCCGGCCATGGAGATGCTTGGCCGGGTGCGTGTAATGGTGCTCGGACTGGGCGGTGTGGGGAGCTGGGCGGCTGAGGCGCTCGTGCGTACCGGAGTGCGGCATATGGCACTTGTCGACGCCGACTGTGTGGCCGTGAGCAACGTAAACCGCCAGGCACCGGCCTCTCTGGCTACCGTAGGGCGACCCAAAACCGAGGCGATGGCAGCCCGTCTGCGCGACATCGCTCCCGATGTGGAGCTCGAACTCTTTACGGCCACCTATTGCGAGGCTACCGCCTCCGGATTCGATTTCGAAAGCTACGACTATGTAATCGATGCCATCGACTCGCTCGCCGACAAGCAGTTGCTTATTCTCAATGTGGCTGCCTGCCGCCGGCCGGTGTTGTTTTCATCCATGGGAGCCGCACTCAAGATGGACCCGGGAAAGATTGAGGTGGCCGAATTCTGGAAGGTGCACGGATGTCCTCTCGCAGCCGCGCTGCGCAGCCGCATGCGGCGCGCGGGCACCTTCCCGGCCCGCAAGGTAATGTGCGTGTTCTCGCCCGAGCGCCTGCCCAATCGCCCCGAGGCTCTGGAGGGCATTGACCTTCCTGACAGCTCGATGCGTTTCGGCAAGGTTGCCGTCAACGGCTCGCTCTGCCATATCACCGCCTCCTTCGGGCTCCGCCTCGCCTCCCTCATAATCTCCGATATATATAGGCATGCCACTGAAATTTCCCCAAATGCACCTTTGGTGAAATCCTGAAAGTCGTAGACTTTTTTTGTGCTGTTATTTCTTAATTTATGAAGTTTGATTTGTTAAATCGAGGGATTGTGTTTACCTTTGTCTGTTGAAAAAGTAGTTCAAAAATCTCAATTTTTTATCCTTATGAAGAAGAAATTTATCTGCACCGTCTGTGGCTATGTTCACGAAGGCGATGAGGCTCCCGAAAAGTGCCCGCTCTGCGGCGCTCCCAAAAGCAAGTTTAAGGAACTGACCGAAGAAGAGGCCGTTAAGTTCGTTACCGAACACGAAATCGGCGTTGCCAAAGGCTGCTCCGAGGAGATGATCAAAGACCTCAATACTCATTTCATGGGCGAATGCACCGAGGTGGGCATGTATCTGGCTATGAGCCGTCAGGCCGATCGCGAGGGTTATCCCGAAATCGCCGAGGCATTCAAGCGCTACGCCTTCGAGGAGGCCGAGCACGCTTCGAAGTTCGCCGAGCTCCTCGGCGACTGCGTATGGGACACCAAAACCAACCTCTACAAGCGCATGCTGGCCGAAGCCGGTGCCAACGAGGACAAGATGCGTATCGCAGCCAACGCCAAGAAGGCCAATCTTGATGCCATTCACGATACCGTTCACGAAATGGCTAAGGACGAAGCACGCCATGGCCGCGGCTTCAAGGGTCTCTACGACCGCTATTTTGGCGGCAAGTAATCCGACCTTATCCCTAAGAATCTTAAGGCGGGATGTCGACTCATTTGTCGACATCCCGCCTTCGTTTATAATGGCAAATCCGGTCTCAGCGCTTTTTGCCGTGGTGGCGACGCATCATGCGCTCCATCATCTTGTGCTCGTGGTCGTAGACGCGCAGAATCTGCTTCTGGCTTAGGAATTTGCTGTATTCACGATAGTATTTTTCCTGTATCTTGTTCATGCGCTGCCGGTGGGCGAACCGTTCGGTGATTATTTTTTTAGCCTGAGCTTCGGTCAGATTTTTTGTGTCGGCGAATTCTGCATCTTTGGGCGGACGGATTTTCCATATCTCTTTCTGGTTTCTCAGGTAGGTCTCCACGAAGGTGCGTGTTGTGGCCTCGTCGAGTTCGAGGTCGGCGGCGATGGTGGTAGCCTGGATTTTTGCGAATTGTTCGCGCGAGGGGCGGCCGTTGGCTCCGCTGCATTTCTTCTCGTCGGCCGAGGCGTCGGAAGCTACTGCCTGGAAGGCTATGGCTGTCGCTGTAAACAGCATAATCAGTAATCTGTACATAGATTTTTAGTCGTGAGAGTGGATATTGAGAGTGGATATTAGGAATGCTTTCGTAGAGCGGGTTCAGAGTGTAGCATAGTCCATAACCATATCGCTTCGGTAGTTATCGAGCAGGTATTCCTGATCGGAGGCGCTGAGCCGCTCGAAGGCCTGATCGGGGGTGAGGCTTTCGGAGTGCTGGACGCCGGGGAGGAAGTTGATGGCTATGAGCGCCACTGCGGCGGCCGTTACGGCGGCGGTGGCCCAGAGACGCAGGCGCGCGGTAAACCGGCGATGCCGTCTCATAGCCTGTTCAGATGCGACGCGGGCAATTACCTCGTCGGTCAGCCGCTCTATAAAGTCCGGGGGCATGCGGTAGGGGTCGCGGCGACGCAGGGCGTCGAGCGGCGTCGGCGTGTCGTTTTGTGTGTTTCGGAGTTCAGGTGTCATGGCTGCTGATGTATTCTGTTATTTTTGTTTTTGCGAAATGGTAGTTTACTTTGGCGCTTGAAGCGGTCATGTCTGTGGTGTCGGCTATTTCCTCGTAGCTTAGCTCATCGTAGTATCGTAGGAGGAAAACGGCCTGTTGCTTTGGAGGCAGCGTGTGGATTGCCTGCTGGAGCCTGACGGCCTCAAGATCCGTGTAGTCCACATACTCGTCGGCTGCCGGGAGATTGGCATCTGTGGGGAATTCCGTCGACAGAATGGATTCGCTGCGCTTGCGTTCGGCAAGCATCCGGAGTGCTTCGTTGGTGGCGATGCGGTAAAGCCATGCTTTAAGCGCTTCGGGCTGCCGGAGCTTTTCGAGATTGCGGAAAACCTTGATAAACGTCTCCTGCACGGCGTCCTCGGCGTCGGCGTGGCTTACAACCATGCGTCGGATATGCCGGTAAATCGGTTCGCCCCATCGTGCCATTACGTCGCGCATCTGCTGTTCGGCAGTGCGGTCGGGAGGCGTAGTGGCGGCTGAGGATGTGGACACCTTTTGTAGGACGCTCATCTGGGGGCGGATCGATTGAGGAGGTTGTGTTTATGTTCGGTTGTTTGCTATCGTTAGCTTAGACATGGTTTTATGCTTAAAGTTAAATCGTAGAGTAATTTTTTGAAACCATTATTTTGATTATCTGTTTTCTATATATAAATTTGCCGTTCCGGCCACATTATTTTAATCCCGGAACTGCAAAACATGAGACAGACACCTGCTGTATCCTCCTATACTCCTGTCAGCGACCGCGATGCAGTGCGCATCGCGCGCCACGTCACGTGGGTCGGTTTCTGGTGCAACGCCGTTTTAGGCACATTTAAGGTCATTGCCGGTATCTTCGGACGTTCCACGGCAATGGTGGTCGACGGCGTGCACTCCTTTTCCGATTTCTTTACCGATATAATAGTTCTGATATTTGTCGGTATCGCCCGGCGGAAGGCCAACCGCGACTTTCAGTATGGCCACGGTAAGTTTGAGACTTTCGCCACCATGCTGCTTGCGATGATTCTCGCGGTAGTGGGAATCCTGTTTTTTATTGATGGCGCCGAAAAAACCTGGAATGCCATGCACGGGCATCCGCTTCCGTCGCCCGGATGGGTGGCCCTCGCCATGGCTCTGTTCTCGATACTGCTGAAGGAGTGGCTTTTCCGCTATACCCGCGATGCGGGCGAGCGCATACATTCGCAAGTGGTGATTGCAAATGCGTGGCATCATCGCAGCGACGCGCTTTCTTCGCTGACCACTCTTGTCGGAATCGCAGGCGCTATGTTTCTGGGACCGCATTTCCGTGTGCTCGACCCGATAGCCGCGATGGTGGTGAGCGTGTTTATTATTCTTGTGGCGGTGAAAATCGGACGCCCGGCTGTAGAGGAGCTTCTTGAGGTCTCCCTGCCGTCGGAGGTCGAAGAGGGTATGTTTCATGTTATCGGAAGCACCCCCGGGGTGGAGGCTTTCCATCATTTCGCCTCGCGCCGCAACGGCAATTGCATGATTGTGGATTTCCATATCAAGGTCAATCCGCGTATCACTGTCGACCATGCCCACCGCATCGCTTCCGATGTGGAGCAGCGATTGAAAGGCGCATATGGCACCGACATGATCGTCACCATTCATATAGAGCCGTATCTCGGGCAGCCGGTCGATGCCAATAATATGTGTGAGTAAGGCGATTGCGCCTGGTCGCGACTTTTTTTATTTTCAGGGGGAGAACAATCCTTTTAGTCGGTTGTATTATCATTGTGTGGATGTACCGTTTGGGTGCCTCCGTATTTTTAGATGCATTCTCCGATGTCAAGGTTGGTATTTTACGGATTCGCTCTCGTATTGGAGCTCGCTATGGCGGTTTCGCTGTCGTCGTGTCGTTCTGGAATAGGGCGCGAGGAGCTGCTCTCGTCGGTGCCGCGCAATGCGGTTATGGTAAAAGCTGTAAATCTCGAGGCTCTTTGCTCCGAGGCCGGCTGTTCGCTTCCATCACGTGGCGATTCACTCTCACGGCTCTCCGCAACCCTCGCCGCCTGTGCGGTCGAGCCGGATTTGCGTGGAGTATTCTCGCTGGTGGTTGAAGAAGGCGCGGGAAATGTGGATTTTACCACGGTGGTCTCGTTTACATCTTCGGCGGGGCGTGATGTAGCGCTTATGGGTATATCCAGCCGTGGTGCATTGCTCAATGGACTGTTGCGCCGTCTGCCTTCTGCCGGCGAAGAAGCGCCGGCTCTGACCGCCGACGATGGGTTTGAAATTCTTCAGGTCGGTGGGGGAGTGGTGGCCGTGCGCGATGGCGTGTGTTATATTGCACGCGATCTGAATGATATAAAGGATGCGGTGGTGCACGCACAAACCGCAAGTATCCAGGCGCTGACGGGCATCGCCGGTTTCTTTGAAGAGGATGCGCCGGCGTGTATCGCAGTGAACTGCGCTCGGTCGCCGCTCAGTTTTCTTGGCGGGGAAGACCGCTGGCTGTGCGTGGACTTCAAGACATCGCAACGCGAACTGACGGCCCGTGCGCGGGTCCTTTCGGATTCCGGCACGGTAGATTCCATAGGTACACGGTTCAATACGATTGATTTGGATATTCTTCGTTTCATTCCCTGCGATGTTGCCGTGCTGGTGGCTTTCGGCCGGTTCACGGGAAATCAGCGTTCGCTGTCCATGTTTCTCGGACGTTTTATGCCGGCCTACATGCCTCAGGCCGACGGTTCCACCGTTTTGTTTGCCACTCCTGTAGGCGCTCCGGACGATGTGGCCGCCGGACGTCCCGGGTCGTGGCGTGTGGGGACGGTTGTTCATCTCCCGGGCGCTATAGCCGATTCATGCATTGCGGAATATCGTACGTCGGCTCCACCCGATGTCAGATCGACCGGCTCCGACATGTATTCGTATTCTGTCGACGGATTGGAATATTGCTTCGGAAAGTATGGCGATTATGTTGCTTTCTCCTCCGGGGGAGCCGTCGTTGATGGCAGTGGGGGAGAGGCGTACGGCGAATTGTTGAGAGATAGACGCGCCGTGATGAGCGTTTCGGCTCCAGCCGGAAGCTTGCTTGCACGCGCATGGCGCCTTTCCGGCGGCCTTTCGTTTTCATTGGTGGTCCATGCCGATGCTGTGGAGGCAAAAATGGTGGTCGACGGCGAGTCTCGTACGGCGCTTGCCGTGTTGCTCTCGCTCGAGCGCTTTCCGGATTTCTACGAGCGTTTTCGCGCTGATACGGGGCGTTAATAGTTCGCTATGATTTCTCCGATTTTCTCCAGCGCTTTCTCGATTTCGGCGCGGTCCTCGGCGACGTTGATGTCGAAGCCGCCGAAAGGGGCACGGTCTTTGTGCAGTACAATATAATATAACCCTGCAATAGCAAGAGCGAAGATTGCTCTTGCTTCCGTACGCTTCTCTTCGGATATATCGGCCGTCAGGCGGTCGATGTAGGCCGTGAAATCAATCTCGTGGATTGCCGCTGTGCGTTGGGTTATATGACATCCCTCGGCTATCTCCCAGCGCAGCAGTTCGGCCACGATGGCATTGTCGAGCAGCCCGTCGAGTAGGATGCGCATCGCCTCGGCGTTTGTGCCGCTGTCTGCTGTCTGGCGGCGTTTCCCTTTGCCCAGGTCGCTCAACCAGTAGTCGTAGCGTTTCACAAAACCCTCGTAAAACTCCTCCAGATTCTTGTAGCGGTTGTAGAACACGATGGGCTCTATCTTGGCGCGTTTCACGATGTCAGTTACCTGCGATCGCGCAAATCCTTTTTTCTTGATTTGGGCAATCGCAGCTTTTTCGATAGCGTTTTCTATATCGGCCTTCGAACGGCGTGGACGTCGGGCCTGTCGTTCATCGTTGTTCTTCTCCATATCCATTGTTGATTTCCTGATGGTAGGGTGGTTGCTCGGAGTGTCTGTTGGTCGGGCCTGAACCCCATCCGGCGCTTTTGCGACAGATGTAATTACTTACTATGTATGCGCTTGCCACAAAGTTAGTTATTTTCCTGAAATTATTCGGAATATATGCGCCATTGGAGTGTAGCTAATTTGTCTACTTGTGCCACATTCGCTCATATCTATTATGGCTCTTTTCTTTTGTATTCGTGTCGCGGGCTTGTGCGCGGTTCGCTTTGCAAAAGCGAGTTCCCTTTTGTTCTATTGCTGGTTTTCTGGTGTCGATTTTCTGGCGGATTTTCTGAAGATTTTCTGGCGCTGCGAAATTTTTTTGAAAAAAAGTTGTCGAAAAATTTGGAGGGGAATTAGAAAGTGCGTACC
>ERZ773224.45-NODE-45-length-142122-cov-14.221945_pt1 | contig 142122 bp, 117 predicted proteins | sample MGYA00580526_ERZ773224 | MGnify/ENA primary metagenome ERZ773224 (study PRJEB29015, sample SAMEA2737743) | human gut metagenome | biome: human gut; feature: human-associated habitat; material: faeces | place: China | collected 2012 ... | reverse complement strand
CCCCTATGAGGGGAGGCTTTCCCCACGGCTCTCCTCATAGGAGAGCTGTCAGCGCAGGCTGACTGAACGGTTGCTTTTTATCATCGATAGATATTAGTGAACTGCAACCTCTCCGGCCTGGCGGCCACCGCCCCTATGAGGGGAGGCTTTCCCCACGGCTCTCCTCATAGGAGAGCTGTCAGCGCAGGCTGACTGAACGGTTGCTTTTTATCATCGATAGATATTAGTGAACTGCAACCTCTCCGGCCTGGCGGCCACCTCCCCTATGAGGGGAGGCTTGGTTCACGAGACGATGTCCTTCTTTTGAGTCTGTCGCGGCTTTGCCGCATCTGAATCCGAGTATACGAAAACAAGGCCGCCTTTTCGGCAGCCCTGTTTCCGGGTGTGTATATGGCATTAGCGTGTTTTACTTATTGATCAGCCAATTCCTTATAGGTTTCATATTTCTTCTTAGCAAATTCTTCAGCTTTGGCAAAGAGTTCTTCTGCAATGTCCGGGAAGGTTCTCGTCAAAGCGGCGTATCTCGTTTCGCCCATGAGGTATTCGCGGAACGACTGCTGCGGTTCTTTGGAGTCGAGGATGAAGGGGTTCTTGCCTTCTTCTTTGAGCAGCGGGTTATAGCGATAGAGGTGCCAGTAACCGCAGTCTACGGCGCGTTTCATTTCGTGCTGAGCATTGCCCATGCCGCCTTTGATACCGTGGTTGATGCACGGTGCATAAGCGATGATGATAGACGGACCATTGTAGGCTTCTGCTTCTTTAATGGCTTTGATGAGCTGGTTCGGGTCGGCACCAAGGGCGACCTGAGCGATGTAGATGTGGCCATAGGTCATGAGCAGACGGCCCAAGTCTTTCTTATTGAACTTGCGGCCCGATGCAGCGAACTGAGCGACAGCCCCGATTGGCGTAGCTTTCGACGACTGACCGCCTGTGTTGGAGTAAACTTCCGTGTCGACGAGCATGATGTTGACGTTGGCATTCATAGCCAGGACGTGATCCAGGCCGCCGTAGCCGATATCGTAAGCCCAGCCGTCACCGCCATACATCCAGATGGTCTTCTTGATGATGTGTTCTTTATGAGCCAGGATTTCTTTCTGCAAATCCGCAGCTCGGCCTGTGAGGTGAGCGGCCATCAATTCTTTGATGTACGTCCGGCTGATGCCTTCTGTGACTTCGCCTTCGTTGGCGACGCCGATGGAATCGATCCAGGCTTTGATGGCGTCGTGGAGGGCACCGTCTGTCAAGTCCATGAGTTCTTCCGATTTGATGCGGATGGCATCGCGTTGCTGTTCCATGGACAGGGACATGCCGAGGGCGAATTCAGCGTTATCTTCGAAGACCGAGTTCGACCAAGCCGGCCCGAAGCCTTCGCAGTTCGTCGTATACGGGATACTGGGCATTGCCGAGCCCCAAGCCTGGGTACAGCCCGTAGCGTTGGCGACGATCATGCGCGGCCCGAAGAGCTGAGTCAGGATCTTCATGTATGCCGTTTCCGTACAACCTGCACATGCGCCGTTGAATTCGAGGAGCGGCTGATGGAACTGGCTGCCTTTGACGGAGAATTTATCGAGGGTCGTATGTTTTTCAGGGAGTGTCTGGGCATAATCCCAGTCGGCGCTTTCATGACGCTGCGTTTCCAGCGGTTTCATCGTCAGGGCCTTAGCCGGGCAGGCATTGACGCAGGCACTGCAGCTGTAGCAGTCGAGCGGCGAAACCTGGATGCGGAATTCATAATCTTCCAAGCCCTTGCCAATGGCTTTCTTGGTCTTGAAGTCAGCCGGAGCTTTTGCTTTTTCATCAGCCGTTACCAAGTACGGACGGATGGCAGCGTGCGGGCAGACCAAGGAGCAGCGGTTACACTGGACGCATTTTTCCAGATCCCATTCAGGAACGGTCGATGCGATACCGCGTTTTTCATATTTCGTCGTACCCAAGGGGTAAGACCCGTCGGCATAGGGCACAAATTCACTGACTGGAATGGTATCACCGAGCTGCAGGTTAGCCGGTTCCACGACTTTCTTGATGAAGTCCGGAATATCGCGGGTATCTTCGACGACCGGGTCGGACGGTAAATCTTTCCATTCTTCCGGTACGGTGACTTCGACGATATCCGAAATGCCGCGGTCGACAGCAGCCTGGTTCATGGCGATGACTTGTTCACCTTTTGCCAGATAGGTCTTGGCAATGGCGTCTTTCATGTATTTCACAGCATCGTCGATGGGCAGGATGTTAGCCAATTTGAAGAAAGCTGCCTGCAATACTGTATTAGTGCGATTGCTTCCCAGGCCGATTTCTTCAGCGATCTTAGTCGCATTGATGATATAGAAGCGGACGTGCTTGGAGGCGAGCTGGCGTTTCACTTTATTGCTGAGGTGGTTGGCGACGTCGTCTTTATCCCAGCTGCAGTTGAGCAGGAAGATGCCGCCATCCTTGATTTCACTGACAATATCGTAAGTGCCCATGTAGGCCTGTTTATGGCAGGCCAGGAAGTCCGCCGATTTGATATAATAGGTGGCCCGGATCGGCTTCTTGCCAAAGCGCAGGTGCGACTTGGTGACGCCGCCGGATTTCTTGGTATCGTATTCAAAGTAAGCCTGGACATACATATCCGTGTTGTCGCCGATAATCTTGATGGAGTTCTTGTTGGCGCCAACCGTACCGTCCGAACCAAAGCCCCAGAACTTGCAGCTGATGGTCCCTTCCGTGTCGACCGTGATAGGTACGTCGGCCAGGGAATGGTGAGTAACGTCGTCGATGATGCCCAGCGTGAAGTGGTTCTTCGGCTGGAGCGAGTCCATATTGGTGAAGACGGCGTTGATCGATGCCGGCGGCACGTCTTTCGACGACAAGCCATAACGGCAGGCCAGGACGGTGACATCCTGTTTGACGTGGGATATAGCCGCGCAGACATCTTCGTAAAGCGGTTCGCCTAAAGCGCCCGGTTCCTTCGTACGGTCCATGACGGTAATCGTGCGGACCGTGTCAGGCATAGCCTTCATGAAGTGTTCCAGCGAGAACGGACGATAGAGATGAACCTGGATGAAGCCGACTTTCTTACCTTCTTTGCAGAGCTTGTCAATCGTTTCCTGGATGGCACCGGTGACAGAGCCCATGGCGATGACGACGTGTTCTGCGTCAGGAGCGCCGTAGTAATCGAAAAGGTGGTACGGACGGCCCGTCAGTTCGCTGATCTGGTCCATGTAGTCCTGGACAATGTAGGGCAGGCGCTGATACCAGGGGTTATTGGCTTCACGGGACTGGAAGAACATGTCCGGGTTGGTAACGGTACTGCGCATGACCGGATGTTCCGGGTTCAGGCCGGTGTGTTTGAAATGATAAAGGGCATCGCGGTCGATGAGCTTGCCCAGTTCTTCAGCCGGCAGCATCTTGATTTTCTGGATTTCGTGAGACGTACGGAAACCATCAAAGAAGTGCATGAACGGCACGCGGCCTTTGATGGTCGACAGATGGGCAACGGCTGCCAGGTCGGCACATTCCTGGACGCTGGCACTACAGAGCATAGCCCAGCCCGTGTTACGACAGCCCATGACGTCGGAATGGTCACCGAAGATGGACATGGTGTGAGTCCCGACGGTACGGGCGGCGATGTGCAGGACGACCGGTTTCAATTCGCCCGACAGGCGGTGCATGACCGGAATCATCAGCATCAGGCCCTGTGAAGCCGTAAAGGATGAACAGAGGCTGCCTGTTTCCGATGCGCCATGGACGGCACCGATAGCACCGGCTTCGGACTGCATTTCAACTAATTTAACAGGCTGGCCGAAGAGGTTCTTGCGGCCGTTCGCCGACCAGACGTCGACGTGTTCTGCCATCGGAGACGACGGCGTAATCGGATAAATCGTAGCGACTTCTGTAAAGTTATAAGCAACATCAGCCGTAGCTTCGTTGCCGTCTAAGGTTTTCACGATTTGTTTAATCATAAGAGACACTCCCCTTTTCTGCGATTCAAGTAAATTCATCCGGACTCGTATAACGTTTAACGCTTTTTGTACTTTTAGTATAGCCGTTATAGCTATAAAAGTCAAGCATAGTGCTCATGCTATTTTGTCATTAATACGGCTTTAGTTATACGTTTTACGCGTATATAGAAGAAAGAGTGGCTCGTGGTTCGTGGCTCGTAGGGGCCGTCCCAAGCCTTTTTGGCCCGTCAGGTGCCGACCAACGGGAGGCACAGAACGGCTGCCAAAACGGACAGCCGTGGCTGGGCGGCCTGCCTATGGGTACGTGGTCAGTTTACAAAAAAGAGGCTGTCGCATGTGCGACAGCCTCTTTTTGAGTATTAAGTTTGTAGTGGATGAGCAACCTCTCAGACCGCCTTCGGCGGCCAGCTCCCCTATCAGGGGAGCCGCGGGACGCCCCTGCGAACTGCGAACTGCGGCCTGCGGGACGCGAACTGCGGTACGCCCCTGCGAACTGCGAACTGCGGGACGCCCTCTGGGCGTCCCCTACATGGCGTCCCCTACATGGCGTCCCCTACATGGCGTCCCCTACATGACTTCCCTACATTAGTACCAACGAGTCATGGGCAGGTCGTTCTTGGTGCCTTTGGTCATGAGGATCTGATGGATGTCGATGTTGCCGATGTAGAAGGATACGGCGCAGCCGCAGAGATAGAGGTCCCACATGCGGGCAAATTCTTCCCCGCGGGCAGCGATGACTTCATCGCGGACGTTCTGGAAGTTATTGAACCAGCACATGAGGGTCTTATAGTAGTGGCGGCGCAGGCTTTCGACGTCGATGACCTGGAATTCATCATCATAAGCGAGGCTGACGATTTCACGGAGCGACGGCAAAGTTCCGCCCGGGAAGATGTATTTACGCATCCACGGGTTGCCAATGCTTTCATCGTGGCCGCTGATGTAATGGAGGAGGAACATGCCGCCGTCTTTCAGGAGATGGCTGGCCGTTTCCATATACAGCGGATAATTGGAGCGGCCGACGTGTTCCAGCATGCCGACGCTGACGATGCGGTCGTACTGACGGCCTTCGGCGACGAGATCGCGATAGTCGACGAGGTCGATCTGGACCTGATCCTGGAGTCCCAGTTTTTCAATGCGTTCCTGGCCTTTTTTCCACTGTTCTTTACTAAGCGTGCAGCCATAACCTTTGACGCCATATTTCTTGGCGGCTTCGATGAGCAGATAGCCCCAGCCGCAGCCGATATCGAGGAGGGTCATGCCTTCTTTGAGATAGAGTTTTTCCAGGATATAGTGGACTTTATTATGCTGAGCCTGTTCGAGGCTGTCATCTTCGTTCTTGAAATAAGCGCAGGAATAACTCATGGACGGATCGAGCCATTTAGCATAGAAATCATTGCCCAAGTCATAGTGGGACGAAACCTGTTTCTTCTGGGCCGATTTCGATTCCGACGGATAGAGGATCCGTTTGAACAAGGATTTATCCAGCGAGAACTGGCTCGTCTGGGATAAGAAGCAGCGAAGGGCTGTGAACAAATCACCTTGGATTTCCACATCTTTGCGCATGTAAGCTTCGCCCAGTGCCAGCGACGTAGACGCCAGCAAATCTTTTTTCGGAATGTCTTTGTGGATGATAACGTTGAATAACGGCTGGCCTTCGCCAATGGTGTAGGTCTTGTCGTAAAGTTGTACGGTAAAGCAATGTTTATCGAAGCGACGTAAATAATGGATCATGAAATTATCTAAGATATGCATAGATTATACTCCCTCACTTTTATAAAATGGTTTCTGTCCGGGCGATGCCGCAGACGACGTTTTCCAGTACCATCATCGTCGTCACGGCGCCAACACCGCCCGGCACGGGCGTCACGGCCCCGGCCTGAGCAGCGACTTCGTCAAAGACGACATCGCCGACGGTCTTGCCGTCGACGCGGTTGATGCCGACATCGATGACTACAGCACCTGGTTTTATCATATCGCCTGTCACTAAACCGGCTTTCCCGGCAGCGGCGATGACCAGATCAGCCCGGCGGCAGACGGCCTTCAAATCTTTCGTGCGCGTATGGCAATGGGTAACCGTAGCGTTGCGGTTCAGACAGAGCTGAGCCAACGGTTTGCCGACGACATTGCTGCGGCCGATGATGGCCACATCCTTCCCACTCAGGGAAATATGGTAATAGTCGAGGATGGCAATGACAGCCCGTGGCGTACAGGGCACGAACCCAGGCCGGCCCGTATACAGATGAGCAATGTTGACATCAGTCAGACCGTCGACATCTTTCTTCGGATCGATGCAGTCGATGATGCGCTGGCTATTCAAATGACGCGGCAGCGGCATCATGGGCAGGATACCGAAGACGGACGCCTGCTCATTGAGCCTGTCCATGAGCGATAAAAGTTCCACCTCGCTGATAGAAGCCGGTTCCTGATAGATTTCTGCCTTTAAACCGACAGAACGGGCCGTCTTCTGCATGGACTTGGCATACATCGCCGACGGTGCATCCTCACCGACGAGGATGATAGCCAATTCCGGCTGTATATGGAGTTCTTCCTGGATATCGGCCAGGCGGCGTTCCACCCGTTCGCGATGGAAGGCCGCCACTTCTTTGCCGCTGAGTAATTGCATAACTAGTTCCCCCTGTTGTTCTATGGATTCCGTTTGAAAATAACGGTGACGTCGCTGCCCTGCGGCGCATAACTGCCCGCTTTCGGCGACTGCTGGATAGCCTTCCCCATCCCCTTGGGGATAAAGCCTAATCCCGCTTCATTGAGCCAGTCATTGACTTCCCTCGTACTCCAGCCGATAAAGGACGGCATGAGGACGCCGTCGCTGGAAATATGGACGGGCGGAATGGTGCGGGCCGGTGTCGTGACGACAGGGCCGACTGGCTTCTGGTTCATCTCTTCTGTCGGCCGTATCCCCTTCATGCGGACGATTTCCGTCATCATTTCCTTAAAGACCGGCGCTGCGACCTGAGCTCCATAATAGACGCCCTTAGGGTCGTCGACGACGATGAGGACCAGAAACCGAGGGTCTTCCAAAGGACCGAAACCGATAAAGGAGCCGACATACTGGCCGTCGGCGTATCCCGTACTGTCTTCGGTCTTCTTCTGAGCCGTCCCGGTCTTGCCGCCAAAGCGATAGCCTTCGATTTTGGCACTCTGGCCTCCGCCAATGGAAACTTCTTCGCCCATGAACTTACTGATGGCTTCGGCCGTCCCGGCGTTGATCGGCTGTCCGACTTCTTTCGGTTCTGTCTTTTTATAAATGGATCCGTCAGGATTGTCGATTTCTTTGACCAGGAACGGCTTCATCATGTGGCCTCCGTTGGCGATGGCACTGAAAGCCTGTACCATCTGGAGGGGCGTGACGGCGATGCTCTGGCCGATTCCCATAGTAGCCGTATCGACGATGGACATCTTATCCGGGTCGAACAAGATGCCTTCCTGTTCACCTGACAGTTCGATGCCCGTAATCGTACCAAAGCCAAAACGGCGGGCATAATTCGTCAGTGTCTTGCCGCCGGTCGTCACGGCGACATGGACCATGCCGGTATTGATGGAATACATGATGATTTCCCGCAAGGTCACGTCGCCCATCCCCTTGTGGTCCCAGTTGTAAATCGTCCGGTCGGCGACGTGGATAGACCCTTTATCATGATAAATATCCCCTAAGTGCCATTTCCCGGAATCCAGGGCCGCTGCGGCCATGAGCGGTTTAAAAGTCGACCCCGGTTCGTAGACATTGACGACGGCCCGGTTCTTATAAGCTTCCTTATTGCCCTTGCTGTAATCATTCGGGTCATACGTAGGCCGGCTGGCCATGGCCAGGATTTCACCGGTCTTAGGATCCATAACGATGATCGAAGCGCCAAAAGGATGGCTCCGGGACATGATGCCATCCAGGCCCTTTTCAGCGACATACTGAATGGTACTGTCCAAGGTCAGGCAGACGGACCGTTCCTTATCAGGCAGGATCCGTTTCAAGGCCGACGAAAAGACAGGGATGTTGTGGTTATCGGTCTGCAGGCGGAAGGTCTGCTTGCTGCCGCGGATCTCATCATCCAGCATCATTTCGATGCCTTCCAGGCCATGGTCATTTTCGCCGACAAAGCCGATGACCTGGGCGGCCATCGAGCCGTTCGGATAAAAGCGTCGGTTTTCATCGCGGAAAGCCAGGCCGTGCAATTTTTCTTCTTTAATGATCGATTCAACGGCTTCATATTTTTCATGGTCCATCTGGCGGTCGAGCCAGACAAAGGCCGTATCCTCTTTCAACCGGTGTTCGATAACATCTTTGGGAATCCGCAGATACGGTGCCAATAAATCAGCCACCACTGCCGGATCCTCGTTGAGCATGGTCGGGTCGGCATAAAGGGACTTGGACATCTCGCTGATGGCCAGGACCTTGCCGTTGCGGTCTAGGATCATACCCCGCGGCGATTGCAGGTTCCGTTCGACCTGCGTCTGCTCCTGGGCTTCTGCTACACGTAGTTCATGATTGATGACTTGTTCCTTGAATAGATTTCTGACAATGCCCGCTCCGATGAGTGCAAAAATACCCATACAAATAATCATGCGGATACAAATGCGATGCTTCAAGGTCTTTTCATTCTTATCCATGATGCCCTGCCCCTTCATGACGCTTCAGCCAGCGCCGGGCTGCTTCGGCCAATACATCGGCATCATTTACCAGTTCCTGGTTCTGGACCCGTTTCAAGAGGACCCGCAGGCAGTCGCCGGTCTGACGGCCGCAAGCCTCGGGAATCCGTCGGTCGTAATGCAGGTCTTTGGTACTGACTGGCATGGCTTGGGCCAGTACGGCCATATAGGCCCCGAAAGATTCCGTCCCTTCTGTGCTGGCATCGGCATGACCACAGCCTAAAATATCACCACAGGCAACGGCCGTAGCCTGCCCGACAGCTTCGACGAGCTCCTCAGTCCGGCGGAAAGGCCCGTCGAGGGCTTCATGGCGCAGCCACTTCTGTACATCGCCTTCGGCCGTATTGGCAAAGAAATGGAATTTCATATGCGTCTTGACCAGCCAGGCCACGCGCTGGGCAAAGGCTGATTTCTTATGCCAGCGCAGTAAAATGGCTTCCGCCAGTTCCGCTCCTTTGGCATCGTGACCATAATCGGTGTAACGGCCCTTATGGACCCCACGGATTCCCGGCAGGCCCTTGGCGATATCGTGAAATAACGCCGCATATCGGATAGTCAGGTCCGGCGGCGTATGAGCGACGGCCGCCAAGGTATGCACCCAGGCATCGAAGAGATGGAAAGGCTTCGACTGCGGCGTTTCCGGCAGATGGCTCAATTCCGGCAGGATCGGGACGGCTTCATAGCAGCCTTTCACCTTCTGTCGGCACGAACAGCTACCGAGACCGGTGCGGACCAGGATATCCAGCCCCCGGTAAGCCGCCGGCGTAACCATGAGGCGGTCCATTTCATTGACGACTCGTTCTAAAGACAAGCCGGAAACGCGGCCAAAGGCCTTTGGCATGGCCTGGATCAATTCTTTTGAAGCCATGAAGTCGAGCTGGCCAGCAAAGCGGCAGGCCCGGAACAACCGCAGGGCATCTTCCTGGAAGCGGCGGACCGGATCGCCGACAGTGACCAGCCGCTTCTTGCGTAAATCTTTCTGGCCACCGACGTAGTCGTAAATATCGCCGCGCCAATCCATGGCCATGGCATTGACCGTGAAGTCGCGGCGCAGGACGTCTTCACGCAGGGTATCGGCATACCAGACCTTATCGGGACGGTGGCTGTCTTCTCCATAGGCTTCGCCGCGGAAGGTGGCGACTTCAAAAGTCTGGCCACCGACAACAACGACGACGATGCCGAAGGCTTCGCCATGGATTTCAACCGTATGCCAGCCTTCTTTTTCGGCAACAGCCCGTATATCTTCTGGCCGGGCAGACGTGGTAATGTCGTAATCATGCGGCTCTTTCCCCATGAGCAGGTCGCGCACAGCACCGCCGACGACATAGGCTTCAAAGCCTGCATCTTCTAAAGCTGTCAATAGCTGACAGGCTCGTTCTTCCATTTTCCCGGCCTTCCTTTCACAAAAAATTAACTGATGTTATATTATATCACGAATGGATGCACCTGGCCACTACCTGCCCCCTTTTGATTATGGTATAATAATGACATTATAATAGTGCGAGGTGATAGGATGGATACCGGTTTAATACATATATATTGTGGTGACGGCAAGGGCAAGACGACGGCTTCATTGGGGCTGGTCCTTCGTTGTGCCGGCCGGGGCGGCAAGGTCCTCTTCGCGCAATTTCTCAAGGGCAGGCCGACGGGCGAACTGGAAGCCCTCAAAGCCCTGACGCAGGTCACGGTCCTGAGGGGAAAAGCCATGACCAAGTTCACGTTCCAGATGACGGCAGACGAAAAAAAAGAGACCTGCCAAGCCCAGACAACACTGTTGCAAAAAATCCAGGACTTCTGCGAAAAGCATCACCCCGACCTGGCCGTCTGCGATGAACTCGTCGGCGCCTGTGCCCTGGGACTCGTCCCGGAAGAACAGGTCATCCATTTCTTAAAAGGAAAACCGGCTCATACAGAAGTCGTCCTGACCGGCCGCAATCCCAGTCCGGCATTGCTGGACTTAGCCGATTACGTCTCTGAAATCAAGAAAATCAAACATCCCTTTGACCGGGGCATTGCCGCCCGCATCGGGATTGAAGAATAACCTGGAGGGGGAAGCAAAGATGATCGATATTCTCGAAACAGTACGCAAAGACCAGGGCGAACTCGTCGCCTTGCGCCGCCATTTTCATGAACATCCGGAACTGTCCAAACAGGAAGACCAGACCTTGGCCTACATTGCGGAAACATTGAAAGACTATGGCATTTCCTACCGCATAATCGATAAAGGCGGACTCATCGCCTGGATCGATGGCAAAGGCCCAGGCAAGACCCTGCTCCTGCGGGCCGACGTCGATGCCCTGCCCATTGAGGAAGGCGAGAAGAACTTATCCCGTCCCCGCGTCTGCCGCTCCCAGAACCACGGCGTCATGCATGCCTGTGGGCACGACGGCCACATGGCCATGCAGCTCATGGCCGCGAAATGGCTCAACCGCTGGAAGGACCAGTGGGACGGCACAGTCGTCTTGATGTTTGAACGAGGCGAAGAGGAATCAGGGCCTTTGGAATATCTCCTGCGCTACTTGGAAACCGATAGTCCCTGGCATATCGACGCCTGCTACGCGACCCACGTCCGCTGGGATATTCCGGCAGGCAAAGTTGCTATCTGCCACGAAGCTCCCATGGCCGGCGGCTTCGGCTTTGAAATCCGCATCGACGGCCACGGCGGCCACGGCTCCCGGCCGGACCTGGCCGAAAGCCCCATCGACTGCTTCCACGACTTCTACGGCAATATGCAGGCCCTGCGGATGCGGGCTGTACCACCGAAAGAATGTCTGACCTTCTCCATCGGCAGCCTGCACAGCGGTGACGTCCTCAACGTCATCCCCAACAGCCTGACCTTTGCCGGCACCTGCCGCTTCTTCAGCTACGACCACGCTGGCAAGCGCTTCTATGAAGAATTTAAGCGCATCCTCGCCAACGCCTGCCAGACCTATGACTGCCGCTATGACATCCTGCACATGCCGGAACCGCTCTTTGAAGTCCAGAACAATCCGGTCTGCGTCGGAATCGCCGAAAAAGCCGTCGAAAAATATATCGGCACCGATGCCCTCACGGACTGCACGCCCTGGATGGCATCGGAAACCTTCGCCATCACCTCCCGCCTTTACCCGGGCGTCCTGACTTTTACAGGCATCGAAAACAAAGAAAAAGGCTGCGGTGCCAATCACCACACGCCCGAATTTGACCTCGACGAAGACGGCCTGACCTACGGCGCCGCCACCTGCCTGGGCTTCGCCTTAGAGTACCTGTCGCAAAAACCGGATATCCCCTTCCAGCGGCCAGATGAACCACTCGATAAACTCGTCGCACGGAATATATGAAAAAATGGCTTGCCGCATATGCGGCAAGCCATTTTAAGTGGTTAGTGGCTAGCAGTTAGTGGTTAGCGGATGGTTTTAAATTTAAACCCTCTTCTACAACCCCCATGCTACAAACTATCCTTATGTCTCGGATAGATCAAGGCATAGAAGGTCAGGAGGGCACCGATTTCGCCGATGACCATGACGATGCCCATGGGAATGGCCGTATGGTCGCCAGCGATGCCGACGACAGGGGCCATGACGGCGCCGCTGATCATGGAAAAGAATCCGATGAGAGCCGATGCACTGCCGGCACTGCGTCCCTGGTCCTGCATAGCCATGGAAAAACTGCTGGTGCTCATCATGGACAGCGTCGATACGGTCAGGAACAGGAGGACCATGATGACCGGCAGCGGCATGCCGGTACTGAAGGCTGCCAGCAGGGCCACGCTGCCGACAGCGGCCAGGAACAAGGAAAACCGCAGGAGTTTCCAGTCAGCAATGCGGCCTGTCAACCGGCCCGTAACGGCACCGTTGATCATGAGGCCGACACCATTGATGCCAAAGATGAGGCTGAAAGCCTGAGCCGATACGCTGTAGACGTTCTGGAAAACAAAGGACGATCCGGAAATATAGGCAAAAAAGGCGGCAAAAGCAAAGCACTGCATGATACAATGACCCATGAAATAAGGCTGACGGAACAGGGCCGTAAAGCCGTTCAGACTGGCCGCCATGCCACTGGAAACGCGTCGCCGCTGAGGCAGGGTTTCACGCATCAAACCGGCCGATACGGTCAGGAGCAGCCCGACAATGGCAATGAAAAGGAAGACGCCTTCCCACGGGGCAAAGCGCAGAATCTGGCCGCCGATGACGGGAGCCAGGATAGGAGCAATCCCATTGACCAGCATGAGCATGGCAAAGAGACGCGTCAAGGCACTGCCCTTGCAGATATCGCGGGCAATGGCCCGGGACAGGACGATACCGGCACCGCCGGCGCATCCCTGAATGAGGCGGAAGATGAGGAAAATCTGAATGGACGGCGACCAAATACAGCCCACCGTCGACAAGGTGAAAATAGCCATGCCGACCATCAGGGGTAGGCGCCGACCCTTATCATCGCTGATAGGACCGACGGCAATTTGCCCCAGGGCCATGCCGGCCATGGAAGCCGTCAAGGTCAGCTGGATAACCGACGGCGTAACGCCAAATGCCGTCATCATCGACGGCAGGGCCGGCAGGTACATATCCGTCGACAACGGGGCAATCGCCGCCAGCATCCCTAACAATACGGTCATGAGCAAAAGCCAGCGGCTCCGCTTATTCTGTGTCATCATGATAATCTCCTTTCGCCAACAGCTCCGGTACTTCATCCAGGCTGTGACAACATTTCCAGGCCAGGGCCTGCACGTCTTTGGGAATGGTAATTAAATCGGGAATCCAGATAGACGGGATTCCCGCCGCATGGGCGGCAAGGATACCATTTTCGGAGTCTTCCAACACCAAAGCCCGGGACGGTTCAACGAGGGCCTTGTCGCAAGCCATGAGGAACACATCGGGAGCCGGCTTGCCATGGGCTGCCTCTTCCCCGCTCTGGACAACGGAAAAGAAGGAGGCCACGCCTGTTTTATCTAATAAATATTCAATCAATGCCCGCGGTGACGACGAGGCGACGGCGCAGGCCATCCCTGCTTCCCTGGCATAGTGCAGGACCTGGAGCAGCCCCGGTTTGACAGGGATATCATGAGTACGGTAATAGTCCAGCTGCAAGGCCACTTTTTCCCGACAAATGGCATCATAGGGATAGGACGGCCCAAAAGCATCGTCACAGATAGCCCGGATGCGCCGATTATCACGGCCAAGCATGTGGTCGAACACCTGTCGGTCCAGATTGAATCCATATCGGGCTGACACGTCCCGCCAACAACGATAAGAAATAGGCTCCGTGTCAAACATGGTCCCATCCATATCAAAAATAAGTAATTTTCGTATATTCATACATCCTCCTCAACATATAATTTACAAACTTATTATTTTCTAAGTTTCCTTTCTATTATATAGAAAAATCACGGAATTGCAATTCTTCAAGGCAAAATACTCAATAACTATTCCCATTTTCGATAGTATCATGACTTTTTAGCAATCCAGTTATTCTCATTTTCTTTCTCGTTATATCTTGTATCTCTTGATATCTCTGCTATAATGGAGGGAATCAGAAAGCTGGGTGACTTTATATGATCGAATTTATTATCCGCCGCTTCATCAAGAACTATGAAGACACAGACGATAAACACGTCCGTGAACAATACAGCATCCTCGGCGGTATCTTAGGTATTCTCTGCAACTTATTCCTCTTTGTCAGCAAATTTCTCGTCGGCATGATGAGCAACAGCATCGGTATCTTATCCGATGCCTTCAACAACCTGACCGATATGGGCTCGTCATTCATCTCCATCATCAGCGCCAAGCTGAGCAACCGGCCGCCAGACAAAGAACATCCCTTCGGCCATGGCCGCTTCGAATATCTGGCATCGCTTACCATTTCCATCATCATCCTCGTCGTCGGCTACAAGCTCTGCGAAACGTCGATTGAAAAATTCTTTGAGCCGGAAGATATGGAATTTTCCTATTGGAGCATCGGTGTCCTCGTCATCTCTATCGCCGTCAAGGTCTGGATGTGCCTTTATAACCGCTATATCGGCAAGAAAATCAATTCCGGCGTCAATGACGCAACAGCTGCTGACAGCATTACCGATGCCATCGCCACGACAGGCGTCCTGGTCGCTACCATTGCCCAACAATTCACGACCCTGCCCATCGATGCCGCTGCCGGCACGGCTATCGGCTTGATGATCATGTACGCCGGCTACGGCATTGCCAAAGACGTCATCAACATCCTCCTGGGAAAGGCGCCAGATCCGGAACTCGTCCGGGGCATCGTAGCCATGGCTTTGAAATGTCCCCACGTCGTCGGCGTCCACGACATCCGCATCCACGACTACGGCCCGGGCCGCATGTTCGGCTCGATCCACGCCGAAGTCCCGGATAAAGCCGACCTGGTCGAAGTCCACGCCGCCTTGGACGTCCTGGAAGACGAATTGCAGGACAAGTACCACATGGAAGTCAACATCCATATGGACCCGCTCTGCACGGACATCCACCAAATCAACGCCGTCCGACGCGTTTTGGACCAGATCGTCCACGAAAAATATCCCCGCTATCATACGGACCACCTGCGCATCACGTCAGGCCACGCCCGGCTCAATGTCATCTGTGACATCCACATCCCGCCGGCAGAATATAACGTCGAAAGCATCGCCCGCATCCGCCGGGACATCAACGATTCTATGAGAAAATACAACGATAGATACCGCGTCGTCCTGGCTAAGATCATGGCTGACCCGGGGAAATGACAAAAAGAGGCTACCGCGTTAAGGCAGCCTCTTTTTGAGTATTAAGTTTGCAGTTTGTAGTTTGTAGTGAACTCCATACTATAAACTGTGAAGCAAAGGGACCTTGCATGATGACAGAAGCCTTCATACGTCTCACTGCACGACGAGGGACCGCGGTTCCAGCATGGCCTGCAGCGTTTGCCGCAAATCTTCTGTCGTTTCTACCCAATATTTTTCATTGGTCAAAATCGTCTTGCGGCTTCCCATGAGGTGGAAATAGACCTTGACCGGTCCCGGATGCTGTTCCAGGACCTGGCCGATGCGGCCGGCCAAGTCGGTCCGTTCCAGGTGAGCCGGAATCTTGATGAACAGTTTCGCACCCATGCCGGGATGCCAGTAGTCACCGGCCTGACGGGCTGCCGAAGAGGAAACGGCTGCCGGCTGCACGGGTTCTCCCTTTTCCTGGTCCAGCGGCTTCACTTCTTCTGCCAGGATCTGGATACTGTCGTCGTTGATGTCGGCCCGGCCACGGATGGCGACGGCCATATCGACGGCAACAGCCTGCTGATAACGGGCATAGGTCTTGGGAAAGACGACGACCGACACGGTATGGGTGAAGTCTTCCACGGTAATGATGGCCATTTGTTCATTGCGCTTGGTCATGACCTGTTTCTTAGCCGTAATCAAGCCGCCGACATTCATCAGCTTGCCATCATATTGGCGTCCGTCGTCCCCGTAGAGGACGGACAAAGGCGTCAATTTCTTCATGATATCCTTATATTTATTGAGGGGATGGCCGCTGAAATAGAAGCCATCGTATTCTTTTTCCATAGCCAGGCGCATTTCAATGGGATATTCGTCGATATCAGGATATTCCAGTTCCGTCATGACCGTTTCTTCATCATCGAAAAGCCCCATTTGTCCCGACGCATAATCTTTCTGGCTCAAAGAACCCATGGCGATAGCCTGGTCGATGACGGCCATGAGCTGGGACCGCTTTTTGCCAAAAGAATCCATAGCGCCGCATTTGATCAAGCTTTCCAGCGCCCGCTTGTTGACGATATGGTAATCGACGCGGCTGCAAAAATCGCCGAGCGACGTAAACGGGCCGCCTGCTTCGCGGGCCTTGACGATGGCGTCGATGGCATTGCCGCCGACGCTCTTGACGCCAGACAGGCCGAAGCGGATGGCCCCGTCCTGAACGGAGAACATAGATACGCTGGCATTGACATCCGGCGACAGGACCTGGACGCCGTGACGACGACATTCGGCGACGTAGTAACTGATTTTACTGACATCGTTGATCATGCTGGTCATGGTCGCCGCCATGAATTCCGGCCGGTAATGGGCCTTGAGGTACGCCGTCTGCCAGGCTACGTAAGCATAGGCGGCAGAGTGGGATTTATTGAACCCATAGCCGGCAAAATAGACCATGAGGTCGAAGACCTTGTTGGCAATGTCATCGGGAATGGAGTTTTTCCGCGTCCCTGCCAGGAAATTCGCCCGCTGGGCGACCAGGATGGATTCTTTCTTCTTGCCCATGGCGCGGCGCAGCAAATCAGCCTGGCCCAGGGAAAAGCCCCCCATGACCGAGGCGATCTGCATGACCTGTTCCTGATAGAGGATGACACCATACGTATCTTTCAAGATCGGCTCCAGCAGCGGGTGCAGGTAGGTGACCTTCTTTTCGCCGTGACTGCCTTTGATGAAGTCATCAACCATGCCGCTGCCCAAAGGCCCCGGACGATACAAGGCGACGAGGGGGATCATGTCTTCGAAATGCTTCGGTGCCAGTTCCTTGACCAGGTTGGTAATGCCCGATGATTCCATCTGGAAGACGCCGGCCGTGTCGCCTTCGGTCAGGAGCTGGCACGTTGCCGGGTCATCCAGGGGGATGGCATTGATATCCAGGTCGATGCCGTGGTCTTTTTTAATCATCTTGACGGCATCACCGATAACGGTCAGCGTCCGCAGCCCCAGGAAGTCCATCTTGAGCAGGCCCAGTTCTTCGACGAGGTCCTTTTCATATTGTGTCGTCAAGTCGCCTTCCTTGGAATGTTGGACCGGCACGTAGTCATCGACAGGCGCCGCCGAGATGACGACACCTGCGGCGTGAGTCGACGAATGGCGGACCAGGCCTTCCAGAGATTTGCCGAAATCGACGAGGCGGTGGACCGTAGCGTTATGTTCATATTCCTCGCGAAATTCCTTGCTCATCTTCAAGGCCTTGTCGAGGGTCATGCCCAATTCATTGGGGACCAGCTTGACGATGCGGTTCACTTCACTCAAGGGGATATCGAGGACGCGGCCGACATCGCGCAAGACAGCCTTTGCCGCCAGTGTCCCGAAGGTGATGATCTGCGATACGTGGTCGACGCCATACTTCCGGGTAACGTAGTCGATGACGCGGCCCCGGTTTTCATAGCAGAAATCCATATCGATATCCGGCATGGTGACGCGTTCCGGATTGAGGAAGCGTTCGAAGAGGAGGTCGTACTTGAGCGGGTCCAGTCCGGTAATGCCCAGCAAATAGGCGACGACGGACCCGGCAGCCGAACCACGGCCAGGGCCGACGGGGATTTCATGGTCGCGGGCATATTTGACGTAATCCCAGACGATGAGGAAGTATGACGGGAACCCCATGGTGTCGATGACGCCTAATTCATAGTCCAGGCGCTGGCGGACTTCCGCTGTAATGGGGTCGTATTTTTCCGGCAGGGCCTGCTCGCAGAGCTTGCGCAAATACGACGAATCCGTTTCCCCTTCCGGTACCGGGAACTGCGGCAGATGGCGTTCATCAAAGGAGATTTCGACGTTGCATTTATCGGCGATTTCCAGCGTCGTATCCAGGGCTTCGGGCATATCGGCAAAGAGGTCCGCCATTTCGTCGCCGCTCTTCATATAAAACTCATTATTATAGAAACGGAAATGCGACGGGTCATCGAGGGTACTGCCCGTAGAAATACAGAGCTTGACTTCCTGTGCCGCTGCGTCACTGGGGTCGATGTAATGGTAATCATTGGTCGCCACCAGCTTCAGACCGTACTCCTGGGACCAGCGCTTGAATACCGTGCGGACGACTTTTTCCTCGGGAATCCCGTGATTCTGGACTTCCAAGTAAAAGTCATCCTTGCCGAAAATAGAGACCAGGCGATCCAGCGTCCGCTTGGCCCCTTCTTCATTATGATTGAGGATATCCTGCTGGATGTGGCCTTCGATGCAGGCACTCATAGCGATGAGCCCTTCATGATACTGTTCGAGCAAATCATAGTCGACGCGGGGCTTGTGATAATTATTTTCCCCATCGACGAAGCCTTTGGACACGATTTTGATGAGATTATGATAGCCCTTATTGTCCTTGGCCAGCAAAATCAGATGGCAAAGCCGTTCCTTGGTCTTCTTTTCAAACCGGCTGCCCCGGGTCATATACACTTCGCATCCCAGGATGGGCTTGATACCCTGAGCCAGGGCTTCCTTATACAGATAAATGACGCCGTACATATTGCCATGATCCGTAATCGCCACAGCCGGCATGTTCAACTCCTTAGCCCGCTTCACCATGTCGGGAATCTTGCACAAGCCGTCGAATAAACTGTACTGAGTATGAACATGCAAATGAACAAAAGGCCGCATCCAAAAAATCCTCCTTCAAAAAAATCGCTAATGAGATACTATTATCCGTAATGGTTAATTATATCACATTAGCGATAAGATTGTTAGGGGGGCGTTTAGGCAGTTCGCAGGCTACCTCGGATTCAAATGCCACTAATCGGCAACAGATTCAAATTGACGACATCGCCTCGAGTGACCCGCGGCTCGTGGAAAATAGTGGTTCGTGGTTCGTGATTCGTGGCTCGTAAAAGCCTGCCATTATACTCGAAAAGGCTGTGATGAAATCTCACAGCGGGACGCACAAGGCTCCCTTCATAGGGGAGCTGGCCGCCAAAGGCGGTCGAGAGGTTAAAGGTCGGCCCCTACGCACAAAGCCATTGGCCGTGTATTTTTTTACAATCTGTGACCCGCGTTTATTTTTATCGCCTGTATGCGATTCTGTAGGGGACGTCCCGAAGGGCGTCCCGCCGTGAATCCTATGTATGGACAGAATTTATGACAAATGGCATACGGTCGTAATCAAATCGTGAGTCTGTCGCGGCGAAGCCGCATCTGAGTCCGAGGGAAAGTCGTTATTCTTGGTTCGTGACTCGTAAAAACTCACCACTATATTCGAATGGATTGTGGTTAAATATCACAGCGGGACGCACAAGGCTCCCTTTATAGGGGAGCTGGCCGCCAAAGGCGGTCTGAGAGGTTAAAGGTCGGCCCCTACGCACAGGGCCGTGGGCCGTGTATTTTTGCGGCCGGCCACCTGCAAACCGCGTCATCACTCCCAGTCGTCGTACTGGTTATCGTCGTACTGACTGTCGTCATCGGGGTTATCCCAATTTCCGTCGTAATCGCGGCTTGCCCGTTCCTGCTCTTTATTCCGTTCGTGGAGTTCATGCAAAATCAGTCCGGTTCCTACGGCGGACAGGAAGGCGGCATCGTCGGCATCGAGCTGATGTCTGCTCTTGGTATTTTCTGAGGCTGGCTGGATGTTTTCTTTTTCAAGGGCTGCTGCCTTTTCTCTTTCTTTTTGTTCGGCTTGTTTCTGACCGCTGCGCCGCAGGGCACAGACGATGACGAAGGTTGTCAAGGTCGCGGCGATGATGGCTTTCAAGAGGTCCGTGACGCCAATCCACATATAGAATTTGGCAAGCCCTGTAAGCAGGAAAAATAGGAAGATGATGAGCCAGGCTGGCATAGGGATCACCTCGTATCAAAAAAACATAGTTCTTATGCTTTTATTATATCATGATTCTGCCATTATGAAACGTTTAACAGATTCTGCGCCCCCTTACAAGCTTGCTTTTTTATGGTAAAATGGGAACAACGTCACACTATTTTATCATCAAGGGGGCTTTTATTCATGCTCAATCAAGTTTCTGTATTCGCTGAAAATACCAAAGGCGCTTTGCGCAAGATGACGTCGGTCCTGGCCGATGCCAATATCAACATCTACACGATGCTGGCCAATGACAGCGCCGAATTCGGCATCATCCGCCTCATCGTCACCGACCCGGAACTGGCTGTTGCCAAATTACAGGAAGCCGGCTACCAATGTCATGCAGACAAAGTCGTCGCCGTCGAAATGGGCGATACGCCGGGCTGCCTGGACAAGATTCTCGACAATCTCCGCCAGGCCAACATCTCCATCGATTATCTGTACATTTCCTATAACCGCCAGGCCGGCACACCGGTTGCCGTCTTCAAGACCCGCGAAATGGAAACGGAAACGTTCCTCCGCGGTAAAGGATACACCTTGTTGGATACATTTTAAAAAAAAGGGCTTGTCGCACATGCGACAAGCCCTTTTAAGTTGTTAGTGGCTAGCAGTTAGTGGTTAGCGGATGGCTTTAACTTTGAAGGTTTTCTCTGCAAACTACAAACTCTGTGCTACAAACTATAAAGTAAAAGGGGCCACGCATGTTGGAATAAACCTTCATGCGACAGCGCCTTTTTAGTGGCTAGTGGTTAGTGGGTGGTCTTAAATTCAAAGAAAAGCGGGCCGCCTTATCAGGACGGCCCCTACGTTGCATCCATAAGGCCACTACGAACTACGAACTACGAACCACTAATTACAATAATTCTGCCATGTCGTAGATGAGTCGTTCCGATTTTTCCCAGCCCAGGCAGGGGTCGGTGATGGATTTGCCATAGGTGCCTTCGCTAATTTTCTGGTTCCCGTCTTCGATGTAGCTTTCAATCATCAAGCCTTTGACCAGCTGTTTGATGTCGGCCGAATGTTTACGGCTGTGGATGACGTCTTTGGCGATGCGGATCTGTTCCAGGTATTTCTTGCCCGAGTTGGCATGGTTGGCGTCGACGATGACGGCCGGATGGGCCAGGTCGCGTTTGCCATAGGCTTCGTACAGGCGCTGGAGGTTTTCATAGTGATAGTTAGGCATGCTGTTGCCGAAACTGTCGACGTAACCGCGCAGGATGGCATGAGCCAGCGGGTTCCCCTTTGTGCGGACTTCCCAGCCGCGGAAGAGGAAGTCCTGTGTATGCTGAGCTGCTTCGATGGAGTTGAGCATGACCGAAATGTCACCAGATGTCGGGTTCTTCATGCCTACAGGGATACCGACCCCACTGGCAATCATGCGATGGAATTGGTCTTCGACAGACCGAGCACCGACGGCCGCATAGGACAAGAGGTCCGACAGGTAGCGGAAGATTTCCGGATAGAGGACTTCTTCAGCACAGGTAAAGCCCGTTTCGCGGACGACGCGGGCATTCATTTCACGGATGGCGATGATGCCGCCCAGCATGTCTTCCTTGCCTTCCGGGTCGGGCTGGTGGAGCATGCCTTTGTAGCCGACGCCGATAGTACGCGGTTTGCTGGTATAGACGCGCGGAATGATGAAAATTTTATCTTTGACCTGTTCCTGGACTTTGACCAGGCGGTGGATATAATCGAGGACGGCCGGTTCGTTATCGGCCGAGCAGGGCCCGATGATGAGCAGGAAACGGTTGTCTTTCCCTGTCAGGATGTCCTTGATTTCTTCATCCCGTTTCGCCTTGATGGCTTTGACCTTGTCGTCGATGGGAAATTGTTCCATCAATTCCTGCGGTTCCGGTAATTTACGGATGTATTCCATTTGCATTTCCATTGGTATCTTCCCCCTGAATAAAAGTGATGTTGGTCACATTATATCACAGGTCAGGCGCTTTCCCTATAGGAAAAATCAGCCCAGGCGAACAGTAAACGTTATACGTTGGGCTTTATACGACACATTGATTTTACCGTCCATGAGTTTCGTCAATTCTTCGGCCATAGACAGGCCGATGCCATAGCCGGCTTTCTGGCTGTTATGGGACGTATCGCCGCGGTAGAAGCGTTCAAAGAAGCGGGAATAGTCGACATTGGCCCCATCGGCATAGGTATTGGTCACGGCGACGACAGCCCCCTTTCCCAGGCGGGGACGGCGCAGGGAAACTTGGATGTCCCCGTGGTCATCGCAGTACTTGACGGCATTGTCGACGAGGATATTGACCAGTTCATACAGGCATTTGCTGTCGCCTTTGACGTGGATGCCATCGGCAATATCAGTATGCAAGGTCTTTTCCGCATCAACAGCCAGCTGCTGGAAGGATTCGGAGACAGACCGGACCGTGGCCGACAAGTTGACATCGGTAATGACTAAATCGACTTGCGAGCGTTCGCCCATCTTGGACAGCATGATCAGGTCCTGGATAAGATTGGACAGGCGGCGGACCTGCTTGAGGATGCTGTCTGTCCACTGACTCTGGCCGTTGAGCATCTCGATGGCTTCGGCATTGGCTGAAATGATGGCAATCGGCGTCTTGAGCTCATGGCCGGCGTTGGTGATGAATCGTTTCTGGTTCTCCATGTTGCGGACGAAAGGCCGGATAGCGACGTTGCACATGGCCGCCAGGATGAGGACGTAGAGGACGACACAGCCCAGGCCGAACCAGAGGGAATAGCGCATGAACGAAGAGACTGCGGCGACGTCGCGCGTGCAGTCCAGGATGACGATGAGGAAACTACCGTCGTCGTCAGGCATGATCATATAGGCATAACTGGCCCGCCCTTTCTTGAAGAATCCCTGGTTCTCCCCACTTTTCCTGGCTTCGGCAACGGTCGTCCGGGCGTACTCGATGGCTTCCTTTTCAGAAAACGAGGCGATATGCTGGATATCGATATGCTGTGCGTAGCCATCGGCACTGACGAGGACGCTGAAAAAGCGTATCTGATAGGCAAATTCCGGCGTTTCTTCCGTCCACGATGGGTCGCTGAAGAAACTGCCGTCATCGCCGCCGATTTTTTGCGGCACAGCGCCATCATTATGGATGATATAGGTCAATACGGACATGACCTGCTGATGCATCCGCATGTAGGCAATGGTATTGATGAGGCCCAGGGCGCCACCGAGGACGACGAGGACGCCGATTGTCGCCATGATGATGAATTTACGGCGCAGGCGTTTGATCATATTCATGGTCTAGACCTCCGCAGACGCTTCTTTCAAAGTCAGGACATAGTCCTGCCCTCTTTCGCCGACGATTTCGACATCGGCCTGGACGGCTTCGAGTTTTTCCCGTAAATAAGAGACATAAATAAAGACGATGCTATCGTCGACATCATCTTCGTCGCCCCATACATTGTCAAAAATCTGAGCTGTCGACAAGGCTTTGCCAACATTAGCCATAAAGAATCTCATGAGCTTCGTTTCCTTATTGGCCAGGCGGATGGAGTTGCGGCAGGCCAGTTCCTGTTCTTCCACGTCGAGTTCGACATTGCCGACGGTGAGTTTCGACGGTGTAAAGGCCGTCGACCGCCGCGTCAGAGAGCGCAGGCGGGCCAAAAGTTCCCCCATGGCGAAGGGCTTGGTCAGATAATCATCGGCACCGGCATCGAGGCCGGTAATGCGGTCGTCGATTTCGGCTTTGGCCGTCAGCATGATGACCGGCGTCATATCCCCTTTTTCACGGATTTCCTTCAAGGCCTGGACGCCGTCCTTCTTGGGCATCATGATATCGAAGATCATGCAGTCATACGACTGGGACAGGGCCTTATCGACGGCAGCCTGGCCATCATAGACGGCGTCCACTTCGTACCCGGAATGGGTCAGGATTGCCACTAAGGCAGCGGACATTTCTTTTTCATCTTCAGCTAAGAGAAGGCGCATGACAATTCCCCCTTATTCTTGTGCATGGATCAAATTGCGGATAGTCTGCATGGACACGTCGCACGATGCCAGTTCATCGGCACAGCGCTTGAGTTCCCGGACGATGAGTTCCGGATTCTTGATGTCATGCTTGTATTTCATCTGGTGTTCCAGGCTGGCCCAGGAATCCATGGCAATCGTGCGCAGCTGGACTTCAGCGTAAAAATGGCCCGGATTGGCGCCAGTCACGTCTTCATAAGGTTCTTCCAGTTCCAAAATGACGTGGTAACTGCGGTAGCCATTGGGTTTGACGTGGCGGATATAATCTTTTTCTTCGACGATGCGGACGCCGTCCAGGCTTTTGAGGAAATCAATGGCCCTGTAAATATCATCGAGGAAACAGCAAACGATGCGGATACCGATGGCATCGCGGATATCGTGGAGCGCCGAGTAAGCCGTCTGCGGCAGGCCCTTGCGGTCGCATTTCTCCCGCATGCTGTTTTCCGACTTGATGCGGTAAATCAGATGTTCATAAGCGGCTTCGCCCGTCTTTTTCTTCATATCATCACTATAAGCCTGGATACGGCCGATAATATCATTCAGCGTCGCGTCCAAAGCCGGTCCATAGGAACCGTAGATAGAATCCATAATAGTATCACCTCATTCTATAAGTGTTGGAATGTAGGAATATTATAGCATAGAAAAAAGCTTGTCGCACGGCGACAAGCCTTTTTAGTGGTTAGCAGCTAGTGGTTAGCCACGAGCCACGAACCACGAACACTAATCTTTCTTATTCGTTAAATAGTACGAAATGCGGCTCAGGCCGATGGACAGGTCTTCGCGGAAGACGAAGATGCCGTCTGGTACGGTCAGGCGCAGCGGTGCAAAGGACAGGATGCCCCGGATGCCGGCAGCGACCATCTGGTCGGCGACCTGCTGGGCAACGGCTGCCGGCGTCGTAATGATGCCGATCTGGATGCCTTCGCGCTGAATGACTTCGCCCATTTCGGAAATCGGCGTGACTTCGACGCCGCCGACGTTCTGGCCGATGATACGGTGATCGACGTCGAACAAGCCTGTCGTGCGGAAGCCCAGGCGGCCGAAAGTCTTATAGTTCGCCAAGGCCCAGCCGAGATGGCCGATGCCGGCGATGCCGATTTTCCAATGTTGCTGCAGACCGATGATTTCTACGATCTGCTGGCATAATTCGCTGACGTAATAGCCTACGCCCTTTTTCCCAAAAGCGCCGAAGCAGGTCAGGTCTTTACGGATCTGTTCCGGTGTAATGCCGAGTCGTTCCCCTAATTTTTCGGATGAGATAATATCGATTCCCGCATCTTGCAATAACAGCAAGTCCCTGTAGTACAGCGGCAATCGTTCGATGACAGCATCCGATATTGCCTTTTTCTGTCTCATGGATAATACCCTCCAACTATGTCCCAAGCTATTCCCTATAGCTATAAGTCATCTTATCTAGTGATAATAGTCACAAGCTTATTATATATCATTGTGAATTATTTCGCAAACTATTTTTGCTGTTTTTTTCACATTCTTCGCCGTACATATTGGCGAAAAGGGCGCTCATGAGCCAAAAGGTAAGTGAAATCTGGGTACTAAATAAATCGTAGTCGCTCATACCGCTGATGGCCAGGGACAAGACGGCGGCAGCCAGGCTCATGGCCAGGGAACGGTCAAAGGTATGTTCCTTATGGCTGCGCAAATAGCCGATGGCATACCAGGCATTGCCGAAGAAGAACCATAAGCCGAAAAAAAAGCCAGACAGGCCCGTTTCAGCCAGGATGTTGAGGTACATATTATGGGCGTGGAAGATGACGATGCCCGCTTCCTGAATCAATTCATTATATACCGGATAGACGTGCTTGAAAGCGCCCCAGCCGATACCCAGGACGGGATGGTCGACGAACATGGCAATAGCCGCTTCCCACATGTCCATGCGCATAGACACGGACGTATCCGCTTCGCTGTGGCTGAAAATGGACATCAGGCGGTCGGCGACGCCACCGTGATAAAAGGCCAGGATCAAAGGACCTGCCAAAAAGAGGAGCCATACCCGTTTATCCCAGAAGAGGCCGAAGAAAAAGACCAGGGCGCAGACGCTGAGCCAGGCACCACGGGAATAAGTCAGAACCAGGCACAAGGCCAGGATGGCAAAAAAGGCCAGGTACATGACATGATGCCAGCGGTGGCGGGTACAGATCATCATCGACGCCGCCGCACTCATGATGATCAGCAGGAAGGCAGACAATAAGTTGGGGTTGTACAATGTCGAATACATGCGGCGCCGCAGCATGGGAAAAGCTGAATTATCGACCCATTCGGCTTCGTGGAGGGTCAGCATATGGGCATACTGGTACAGGCCGTACAGGGCGACGATGAAAGCACTGAGGAGGAGCGTCGAAAAGAGCAGGCGCCGCTCCCAGGAATGACGGACGAACAAGAGGATACCATAGTAGAGCACGACGTATTGCAAGACCGTGAAGACGTAAAAAGCCGTTCCCAAGAGGAAGTGTGGCGAGCCCACGAGGGACAGGAAGGCAGCCAGGGCAAAACCGGCTGCCGGCAGGGACAGCGGCGACTGGCGCAAGGTCAGTTTAGGATATTTTTTACAATAATAAAGCCCCAGTCCCAGAGCAATGATGAAAAAGCCTTCCATGATGAACAAGTTCAAAGGCATAAAAAAAACAGTCCCTGCCATGGCATAGACGACGCGCAGCCGTGCCCGCTCGGCTGGCGTACTGCCGGTCCGTATCATCCACTTCATATCCTTCGCTCCTTACATTCCGTGTAAAATATATGTATCATTTTACCATAACAAGGCGCAAAGGCGCAATGAAAAGGGCTTGTCGCACGGCGACAAGCCCTTTTTGAGTTTGAGGTTTGCAATTGTCAAATATCACAATTCCATACGATATCTATTCCGGAAGTATTTCCGGACTTCTCCCTGGATGTACAGGGAGCCGACGATACACAGGACCTGGTCCGGTTGGACTGCGGCCAGGGCTTTATCCAGGCCTTCGGCGATGGTGCCGGCCCAGTCGGCTTTACACGGCAGCATGGCCGCCATGGCTTTCGGGTCAGCCGAGCGAGGCGTCGGTGCCGGCGCGCAGATGACGTAATCGTCGTCGTGGAAGAGTTCCCGTACCATCTGGCTGTAATCTTTATCGGCCAGGACGGAGAACAGGAAGACCCGCTTCCGCGAGGCAAAGACATCTTCATAGGTCTTGCAGAAGGTATCGATACCGGCCGGATTATGGGCCCCGTCGAGGACGACGTCGATATCTCCGGCCTTGAAGACCTGGAAGCGGCCTGGCCACTGGACGTGACGGATGCCGTTTTCCAGGACCGTCCGGGTCAGTTTCTTTTCATGGCGGGCCAGAATGAGCAGGGTCATGAGCGCAGCGGCACAATTCGTCCGCTGGTGTTTTCCCAAAAGCGGCAGGACCGTCGTAATGGCAAAGCCGTACTTTTCGCGGACCGTCACCATCTGCCCCGTTGCCGGGTCTTCCGGCCCGGCATTGCCAACGACGTCGAAACTGTGGTCCAGGGCGTAGAGGCGGCTGTGCTTTTCATAGGCCTTGCGGGCGATGACCTTCAAAGCGGCCCCATCAGCCGTCGTGACAACGGGGACACCTTCTTTGATGATGCCCGCCTTCTGTTCGGCAATGGCTTCGATCGTATTGCCACAGTATTTCATGTGATCCATGGCGACGTTGGTAATGACCGATACGACGGGGACGATGACGTTCGTCGAATCGAGGAGGCCGCCCAGGCCGACTTCGATGACGGCGTAATCGACACCGATGTAGTCGAAATACCAGAAAGCGGCAGCCGTAATCATTTCAAATTCCGTCGGCCCTTCCCCGCCGGCAGCGACCATGGCCGTCACGGCGTCTTTGACGACGGCTACGGCTTTGGCGAAGTCGTCGCGGGAAATATCGTGATGGTCGATATGGATCCGTTCCGTATAGTCTTCCAGATGAGGCGACGTGTAGCGGCCCGTCCGGAAGCCGGCTTCCGTCAGGACCGATGCGATCATGGCCGTCACCGAGCCTTTACCGTTGGTCCCGGTGACGTGGATGGTCTTATAATTGTTTTGAGGGTTGCCCAGCCGTTCCAGTAAAGCCTGGATACGCCCGAGTCCCAGCTGGATGCCAAAGACATTGGCTGATTCCAGATAGTCGATTGCTTGTTCGTAGGTCATGATTGCCCCTTAGAGTTTAGCCAGGTCTTCCATACGCTTAGTCAAGGCAGCCATCTTTTCCTGGTAGTCGGCAAGTTTGCCCTTTTCTTTTTCGACGACCGCTGCCGGTGCTTTCGACAGGAAGCCCTGGTTGGACAATTTCTTGTCGAGGCGGGCGATTTCCTTCTGGAGCTTTTCCTGTTCCTTCTGGACACGGGCCGTTTCTTTTTCTACGTCGATGAGGTCTTTGAGCTGTAAGTAGACTTCAATGCCCGGGACGACGGCGACGACGGCATTTTCCGGTTTAGCATCGCCGGCAGCCAGGAGAGTTACTTTATCGGCAAAGGCCAGAGTATGGAAGTAATCTTCGTAGGTCTTCAAAGTCTGAGCCATGTCTTCCGTAGCCGGAGCCAGGATGACCGGAGCTTTCTTGCCCATGGGAACGTTCGATTCGGCACGGAGGTTACGGATGCCCTTGATAGCTTCCATCATGGTATTCATGGTAGCGGCATCGGACGGGAAATTCCATTTATCCTGCGTCTTCGGCCAGGGAGCGACGATGATGCTTTCGCCTTCGTGAGGCAGGTGCTGCCAGAGGTGTTCCGTAACGAAAGGCATGAAGGGATGGAGCATTTCCAGGGTATGCGTCAGGACATAGACCAGGACGTACTGGACCGTATGCTTGTCTCGTTCGCTTTCAGCCTGGTAAAGGCGTTTCTTGGCCAGTTCGATGTACCAGTCGCAGTAGGAATTCCAGATGAAGTTGTAAACGGCATCGGCAGCGTCGCCGAGTTCAAATTTATCGAGGTCTTCCGTGACTTTGGCGACTGTTTCATTGAAGGACGTGAGGATCCAGCGGTCAGCCAAGGTCAGGTCTTTATCTTCAGGAACGAAGGTTTCGTCGAAATCGCCGAGGTTCATGATGACGAATTTAGAAGCGTTCCAAATTTTATTGGCAAAGTTGCGGTTCGCTTCGACGCGTTCCATGTAGAAGCGCATATCATTCCCCGGTGTGTTGCCTGTAACCAAGGTGAAGCGCAGGGCGTCGGCGCCATACTGTTCGCAGACGCCCAGGGGATCGATGCCATTGCCCAAAGATTTACTCATCTTGCGGCCCTGGCTATCGCGGACCAAGCCGTGGATGAAAACGTTCTTGAAAGGAATATCTTTCATGAATTCACAGGTCATGAACATCATGCGGGCAACCCAGAAGAAGATGATGTCATAGCCCGTGACCAGGACGCTGGTCGGGAAGAACTGCTGGAGATCCGGCGTCTTATCAGGCCAGCCCATGGTCGAGAAAGGCCAGAGGGCCGAGCTGAACCACGTATCGAGGACGTCCGGGTCGCGGTGGATATGTTTGCTGTGGCAGTGCTGACATTCCGTAATATCTTCCCGGCTAACCGAGGACTTGCCGCAGTCGTCGCAGTACCAGACAGGGATCTGATGGCCCCACCAGAGCTGGCGGCTGATGCACCAGTCGTGGACATCTTCCAGCCAATGGTTGTAAATCTTGACGAAACGATCCGGGATGAATTTCGTGTGGCCATCTTCGACGGCTTTGAGGGCTGCTTCGGTCAGCGGTTTCATCTTGACGAACCACTGCTTGGTGACGAAGGGTTCGACCGTCGTCTTGCAGCGCGAGCAATGGCCGACGGCATGAGTCAATTCTTCGATATGATCGAGGAGGCCCAATTCTTTCAAGTCAGCGACGACGGCTTTACGGCAATCTTCACGGGTCATGCCGTTGTATTTCGCACCGGCTTTTTCGTTCATCGTACCGTCGAGGTTCATAATCATGATGGATTCCAGGTTGTGGCGCTGGCCCATTTCAAAGTCGTTCGGGTCGTGAGCCGGCGTAATCTTGACGGCGCCAGTACCGAAGCCGATATCGACGTAATCATCGGCAATGACTTCGACTTCGCGGTCGACGAGGGGAACGACGACTTTCTTGCCGATATACTTCTTCATGCGATCATCAGCCGGGTTGACGGCAACAGCCGTATCGCCCATGATTGTTTCCGGACGAGTCGTGGCAATCATGATATAGTCGTCTTCACCGACAACGGGGTATTTGACGTACCAGAGATGGCCCTGGACGTCGGAATGGTCAACTTCGATGTCCGACAGGGCCGTATGGCAGTGCGGGCACCAGTTGGTAATGCGCTGGCCCTGATAGATGAGGCCTTTTTCATAAAGCGTGACGAAGACTTCGCGGACGGCGCGGGCACAGGTATCATCCATGGTGAAGCGCTTGCGGCTCCAGTCGCAGGAAGAACCGAGGCGGCGGACCTGTTTTTCGATGCGGCTGCCGTACTGTTCCTTCCAGGCCCAGACGCGTTTGAGAAATTCTTCACGGCCGATGTCATAGCGGCTCTTGCCTTCTTCCTTGGCCAGCTGCTGTTCGACCTTTACCTGCGTAGCGATGCCGGCATGGTCTGTGCCAGGGATCCAGGCGACGTTATAGCCTTCCATGCGCTTGAAGCGGACGAGGATATCCTGCAGGGTATTGTCCAGGGCATGGCCCATGTGAAGCTGGCCCGTGACGTTCGGCGGCGGCATGACGATGCTGAACGGTTCTTTGCTCGGATCCGGATCCTGATGGAAGTAGCCATTCTTTTCCCAAAAATCATACCAGGACATTTCAATGTCGTTCGGTGCGTAAGCGCCTAACTGTTCCTTATTCCATTTCATCTGTGTTTTCCCTCCAAAACAAAAAAAGAGCATTCCCTCGCCTAAGGGTATTCCTTAGGACGAAAGAATGCTGAATCTTCCGCGGTACCACCTAATTTGCCGCTTGCGCGACCGCTTCATGGCACAGGTAACGTCTGCTGGACGGGCAGGCCTTTCCTCCTGCCGGCTCCCGGGTGACGCGCCCTACCCTCTTTGGATGCCCTCGCACCATTCCTGGCATCTCGCTGACAAAAAGAAGTAAAGCTTCTTCCGCTCATCGCCTTTATGTGATAAACATTGTAGCAATTTTACCTGGGCCTGTCAAGGTATCTCCGCGTAAAATCAATAGACCCCTTGTTTGAATAAAGTCATCATTTCCATGGTCAGGCTGGCTTTTTCCGTGTCTTCCGGAATGTCCTGCCGGTCGATCCAGCCGGCCGTGGCCAGTTCACCGTGGTCGACTTTCAACGTATCATCGCCGTCGAGGTCGCAGAAGAAGCCAAAGAGGAGCGTATCCGTAAAGCACCAGGGCTGGCTCTTGTAGAACTGCAGATTCTTGACCTTGATGCCCACTTCTTCCATGACTTCCCTATGAACCGTCTCTTCGATGGTTTCGCCGACTTCGGCAAAGCCAGCCAGCAAGGCGATATTCTTATATTCCCGGCCGGCGTACTTCGAGACCAGGAGTTTATCGCCGTGACGGACGGCGACGATGACGGCCGGGCAGATGCGGGGATAGATCATGGTATGGCAATGGTCGCAGTGCACCATGCGTTCACTCTCGCTGTGTGCCATGGGACGGCCGCAGTGGCCGCAGAAAATGTGATTGCTGTACCAGTTATGCAGGGATAACCCGGCGATGCCGGCAAAGGCCAGGTAACGCGGCCGGGCAGCGCGCATGAAGTTGATAGAAACGTAAGCAAAGCCATCCCGTTCCGGCAGGGCTTCCTTAGCCAGGTAGAACTGGGCCTTGTCTTCGGCAAAAAGCCAGCGGAACTGGTCTGTATCCACGTCGGCATAATCGCGATAGACCGGGTAGGTAAACTCTTTTTCCCCAGTAATCCGGACCAGGACCTTGCGGCCCTGATAAGACAGAAGAATACCATCCTGCGCCAGTGGCACAGGGTGGTATTCGACATGGTACGTGTGCTTTCCAATGTCTTGTATCATTCGACGAGTTTCGCTCCTTCATTGCTGCATTTCAGGATGTGGCCCGTAGCGGCGATGCCGTGGTCATTGAAGCAGTTAATCATGGCATCCATAATCTGTACTTCCTTATCCGTGGCAAAGGCGATGAGCGTCGAGCCGGATCCGCTGATAGTAGCTCCCAAGGCACCGGCTTCGATAGCTTTCTGAAGGACCTGATCGCCGCTGGGGATGAGGCGGATGCGGTAAGGCACGTGCAATTTATCCTGCAAGCCGTAGGCAATGCGGTCATACTGTTTCGTAAACAGAGAAGATACGAGGAAGCTGACGCGGCTGACGTTGAAGACAGCGCTCTGATAGTCGATGGTCTTGGGCAGGGCCTTGCGGGCTTCTTCCGTCGAAACTTCGACTTCCGGACTGACTGCGATAAAAGACAGGTCATTGTCGATGGGAATGGAATTGGTCAAGGTCTTGCCGTCGACCATAATAGAAACGGACAAGCCGCCGTAAATGGCAGGAGCCACGTTATCGGGATGGCCTTCGAGGACGGTAGCCATGGTCAGCATATCTTCGCGGGTCATCTTATTACCTGTCAGAGCATTGCCGATGAGGATGCCGCCGACGAGGGCTGCCGAACTGCTGCCCAGACCGCGGGACGGCGGGATGGCATTGACCAGGCGCAGCGTGCCTCCTTTGGGCAAAGGCTGGCGGTTCTTGATGGCCACGGCCTTCATGGCCTGGCCGACCATGTTGTCATTGAAGTCGCGCGGCAGGGTATTGGCTCCCAGGCCTTCGACTTCAACGGTAATCGTGTCTTTATCCGGTTCTTCCGTAAAATAAATGTCATTGTACAAAGTCAGCGCAATCCCGACGGCATCAAAGCCGGAGCCGACGTTGGCCGACGTGGCCGGGATCTGTGCGTGCAGCGTTTTTGTCATTTCTTACACCTCGATTACACGAATGGCATTCGCAATCTTGCGAACGCACGATAACTCTTCGATCTTCTGGAGCGAAGCCTGGACCAGGCCGGCTGCCGATTTGTCGATGAGGATGACGATTTCAGCGATTTCTGCCGTTTCGTCTTTCTGGATGAGGGAACGGATGCTGATATTGTTCTCTGCCAGGACCTTGGAGACGGCTGCCAAAACGCCGGGAGCGTTGTTGACAATCATGCGGATGTAGTACGGCGAAGCGATGTCGGCCTGAGGCTTCAATTTTGCTTCGTGCCAGACATAGCCCCGTTTGCCGGTCATCTGCAGGTTACGGTGAAGGATGACGTTCATGACATCGCTGACAACGGCGCTGGCCGTCGGCAGGGAACCGGCCCCCTGGCCGTAGAACATGACGTCGCCGACACAGTTGCCGCGGACGCAGACGGCGTTGTAGGCACCGTCGACATTGGCCAGCGGATGACCTTTGCGGATGAAGGACGGATGGACGTTGAGGGAAATGCCGTCTTCATCCTGACGGGCAATGGCCAGAAGCTTGATGACATAGCCCATTTCCGTGGCATGTTCAATATCTTCTTTGGCAATGTTTTCAATGCCTTCTACGTGGACATCGTTGAAGGTCACAGCCGAATGGAAGCCCAGCGTGGCCAGGATGGCGATCTTGCGGGCTGCATCGTAACCGCTGACATCGTTCGTCGGGTCCGCTTCGGCATAGCCTTTTTCCTGGGCTTCTTTGAGGACGTCTTCATAGGACGAGCCGTGGGCCGTCATGTTGGACAAGATGAAGTTCGTCGTGCCGTTCATGATACCGATGATTTCTTCGATACGGTTGCTGTTGAGCGACGAATACATGGGACGGACGATAGGGATACCGCCGGCGACGCTGGCTTCGAACTGGAAGTCCACGTTGTGCTGCTGGGACAATTTCAGCAGCGGAATACCGTAATCGGCGATGAGGTCCTTATTGGCGCTGATGACGCTCTTGCCGCGCAGGAAGCACTGTTCGATGCAGTCCTTGGCAAAGTCGGCACTGCCCATGACTTCGACGACGATTTCGATTTCATCGTCGTCGATGATGTCGTTGAAATCCGTCGTGAACTGGATGGAATCGGGTAAGTCTTCCATCTGTTCATACTTATTCAAATCGCGGATGAGGACCCGCTTGATGTTGATTTTCGTATCGAGCTGTTCTTCAATGAGCGGACCATTCATGGCCAGTAAGTCGACGACCCCTTTCCCGACCGTACCACATCCTAACAAGGCAATGGAAACATTTTTCATGAGCCTACTCCCCCTTTTTTATCTTACGCTTGTCCGATGATATCTACTTTGCTGACACCGGACAGCTTTTCCAACGTTTTGATCAATTCATCGACAGGAACGGTCATATCCTTAGTTTCGATGGATAAGCTGACATCAGCCATTCCCTGCAAGGGAATCCCCTGGTTGATGGTCAGGATACTGCCGTTATTGGCAGCGACCGTGTTGAGTACTTGCGACAATTCCCCGGGCCGGTCGAAGATCATGACCGACAGGGTAACGATTTTCCCCTGCGTAACATCGTAAAAAGGAAAGACATAGTCCTTATATTTATAGTACGCACTGCGGCTCAAATCCATCATGCGGACGGCTTCGTTGATCGTGCGCGTCTGATGATGCTTGAGGATTTCTTTGACCTTGATGGTCTTCTTGATGGCTTCGGGCAAAATGTCTTCGCGGACCAAGTAAAATTTATGGTTACTGTCTTCTTTCACGCCTGCTCCTCCTTCTCGATAAAATACTGATACGTCGCCATGAGTCCCGGCATGAGTTTCATCTTCGGCCGCCAGCGGAGATGTTCTCTCGCCTTGCCGTTGGCCAGGGATGACCGGAAGATATCGCCTTTCCGGGCTTCTCCATAGGAAACGGCCACGCCGGCATGGGAAAAATACAACAGGATTTCTTTCAGCGCATTGATGGTCGTTTCGATCTGGGTGCTGATGTTATAGATTCCCGAAGGTACCTCGCCGTCTATGGCGGCCACATTGGCCCGGGCCACGTCCTTGACGTAGACGAAATCACGGGACTGTTCGCCATCGCCGAAAATCGTCAAATCTTCCCCGCGGGCCAGGGCCCTGGCAAAGAGGCCAACGACGCCGCCTTCCCCGCCGTTTCCCTGGCGTTCACCGTATACATTGGCGTAGCGCAGGATGGCATAGGGAAGACCGAACAGGTCGCCATAGAGCTGGATATATTTTTCCGCCGTCACTTTCGTCAGGCCGTAGAATGATGCCGGGGCCAGCGGTTCCGACTCGTCCAGCGGGACTTTGGGATTGTCGCCGTAGACGGCAGCCGACGACGAATAAATGAATTTCTGTACGCCCTGTCGGCGGCACTGTTCCAGGACGTTGATCAGGCCGAGGACATTCAGTTCCGCATCTTCCCGGGGATGGGCCAGGGAGTACGAGACCTGCGTCTGGGCGGCTTCATGGAAGACGACGTCGAAATGGCCTTCCCCAAAGAGGACCTTCAATGCCGCTTCATCGCGGATATCGCCTTGAACGAACCGGGCCTGTTCCGGGACCTGGTCCCGACAGCCCGTACTCAGGTTGTCGAAGACCGTCACGTCGTGGCCGGCTTCCAGCAAGGCGTCGACGAGGTGGGAACCGATGAAACCGGCCCCACCGGTAACTAAGATATGCAAAGATAAGACCTCCAATCCCTACGGCAGGTCACCGTAAGTAATGAGTTCAATCTGTTTGGCTTCCAGCTGACGGCGGATTTCCGGCGACAGCAGGGCCTGAAATTCATCCTGCCAATGATAGCCCCAGGCAAAGGACTGGCTGAGGACAGCCGTACTCCGTCCTGGATGCATCATGATTTCATGAGTCCCAAAAGGCAGCCTGTCGATGAGATAGTGCAGATTGCTTTCTGTCATATGGCCACCGTCGACCATACCCCAGAAAAAATCGGTCGTCGTGAAGTGCAGGCGCCGGACCGAAGTCATGGCCTTCCGGGACAGATAGGTCAGGCCGTCGCGGCCGGCAATGCGCACGGGATTGGCCGACAGTACCTTATAGGAATACGCTTCCCTGGGGATGCGCAGGCGGTGGATGCCGTATTTCATCATCAGTGACTGGACAATGGACCAGATCTGCGGCAGGACGTGCAGGTGCTGGTGACTGTCCAGGTGGTCGATGGGAAGGCCCGTCGCCATGATCTTTTCCATCTGGGCATCGAGCTCCCGGTAGACCTGGCCGTAATCGAGTTTCCCCTGGCAGGCCCGCTTGATGACTTCCGTATAACTTTCCGGCAGCAGGCCGTCGGACTGGACCAGGGTCGGTACTTCCTTGGCCGACAAGACCGTCGGCAGGGACCCGACCAGGCTGAGATGAATGCCGATGCCCAGTTTCGGACACTTCCGGGCCAGGTCGACGGCCTGGTCAAAAGCCGGGCCGTTGGCCAGCAGGGATGTACTGGTCAGGACACCCTGTCCGCAGGCTTCGATGACGGCCTGATTGACTTCTGTATGGATGCCGAAATCATCGGCATTAATGATGACTCTATTCATCTTGCAAACTCCCCGTCCTTCCAGGACGTACTACATAATGAGCTTAATGACTATTATACATGGACAATCGTATTTTGACAATATCCTTTGCCCATTCTATTCCCTAAATTGCCGGTACGCCGCTTCCTTCACTTTACGCTGCCACTCCTTCAAGGGCGTCCCGGTTTCAGTGGCAGCGGCCCGGCAATCATCGTATTCTGCCGAGATATTGACGACTTGGCCGCCATAACGGCAGACTTTACAACGCAAGTCGCGGCCATCGACGCGGACCGTCGTGATGAGCCTGTCGCAGGCCAGGCGGGTCACAGGAAAGAAGCGGACGCCAATGGACGTCGTCTCCTTGACGATGACGCCGATGAGCGTATCGATGAGTTCCTGCCGGCACAAGACGCAGAGCATGGACGCCATGCGCCCTTTCTTCATCATCATGGGCATGGCCCAGACGTCGTTGGCTCCCTGTTCCAGGATGAGGGAAAAGACGTATTCCATATTCTGCGGATTCATGTCGTCGATATTGGCTTCCAGCTGCCATAACGTTTCCATCATCTCACCTCAATCGATTCATCGTATCGGCCAGACGGCCGGCGCCAAACCCGTTATCGATATTGACGACGGACACGCCGGCAGCACAGCTGTTGAGCATAGCCAGCAGGGCCGACAGGCCGTGGAAATTGGCGCCATAGCCGATACTGGTCGGCACGGCGATGACCGGCTTATCGACCAGGCCGCCGACGACACTGGCCAGGGCCCCTTCCATACCGGCGACGACGATGTTGACGTTAGCCTGACGGATGTCGTCGACGCGGGCCAGGAGACGGTGTATGCCGGCGACGCCGACATCGTAAATGCGTTCGACGCGGTTGCCCATGATTTCTGCCGTCAGTGCCGCTTCTTCGGCGATGGGGATATCGCTGGTCCCGGCGGTAATGACCGAAATAAGGCGGTCGCCATTGACGACAGTCTTGTCCTTATGCTGGTAGACCATGCGGGCCAGCGGGTCGTACTGAGCAGCGGGATGGCGGGAAATCAAGGCGTCGTAGACGGCCTTATCAGCCCGCGTGCCGATGACATTGTCATATTTATCCATGAGGACGTCCAGAATCTGTACCGACTGGCCGACGGTCTTGCCGGCACAGTAGACGACTTCCGGGAAGCCGCAGCGCGCTTCACGCTGCAAGTCCAGTTTTGCAAAGCCCAAATCGAGGGTCTCTTTCTTGTCTTCCATGATTACTCCTTAAAACCATTCTTTTCCCATGCCTTATACAAGACGATGCCGACCGACATGGACAAGTTCAGTGATTCCGTATCCGGCCGCATGGGAATGGTCAGTACGTCATCACAGCAGGCCAGGAACGGTTCCGGCAGGCCATTGCCTTCATTGCCGAAGGCCAGGATGACGGGCTGGCTGTAATCGGCATCGACATAAGAGATACTGCCTTCCGGCGCCGTGCCGTAGACCTGGCGGTCTTCATCGGCACAGAACTGGTCCAGCTGTTCGTCTGTCACATCCTGGACAACAGGGACCTTGAAGATGGCCCCCATGGCACTGCGGATCGTCTTATCGTTGTAAACGTCGACACTGCCTTCACTGAGCAGGACGGCACCGGCGTTGGCAGCGGCAGCCGTGCGCAGGATCGTCCCCAGATTGCCCGGATCCTGGATGGAACGCAGGTAAAGGACGGCTTTTTCCGGCGCAATGGCCGGCAGGCTATCGAAAGTATAGGCAAAGAAAGGCAGCATGGCCGCCAGTCCCTGCGGCGTCTTCGTGTCTTTCAGTTTATCATAGACGCTGTCGGTGACGGCATAAAACGTCCAGCCCAGTTCGATGCCTTTGGCATAGAGGGCTTCAAATCCATCCAGGCCCCGCCCCTTTTCCGAGACGAAGCAGATGGCATCGGGAATGTTCATGGCCGCCGCGTCGGCGATGACCCGCAGGCCTTCGACAAAGACGCGCTGATGGGCCTGACGGCCTTTCTTTTGCTTCAGGGAACAGGCCATCTTGACCCACTGGTTGTCGCGGGACGTAATTTCGTTCATAGTTCCTCCTATCTACCCGCCGTGCGGATAAAAAAAGGGACCTCGCATGATAGTCAAAGCTTTCATGCGACAGTCCCTCTCGTATAAGCCATGGTTACTGCTGATCCGGCTTGTCATCCTGGTGTCCGTTGTTCTTGAGCAGGCTTTCGCGGTTCTGCTGAATGCTGGACAAGGTCTTTTCCAATGTCGATTCAACGTACTTAAGGACATCGCCGGCATAGGTAATGGAGCTGTTCTTCAGCTGTTCCGACGAATCGTTGGCGTTCTGGATGATCTGGTTGGCATGTTCCTGTGCCTGGCGGACCAGTTCACTTTCTTCTGTCAATTTGGCAATATAATCCTTGGCCTGGGCGACCATGCTTTCGGCATGATGCTGGGCATCGGAAATAATCTTATCTTTTTCAGCCAAAACCTTCTTGGCCTGTTCCAATTCGGCCGGCATGGATTCTTTCAAGTCATCGATGATCTGAAGGATTTCTTCTTCTTCGACCATCTTTTTATTGGAAAAGGGCATCTTCGATGCATTCATTACCAAGCTTTCCAAATCTTCTAACAGTTTATCCGAATTCATGTATTCTCCACTCCTAAGCATTGTACTTGTCTGCAAACTTCTCTTTCAGTTTCTTTTCGACATAATCGGGAACCATGTCATCGAGCTTGCCGCCGAAGCAGGCCAGTTCACGGATACCCGTCGAGCTGATATAGGAATACTGGGTACTCGTCATGATAAATACCGTTTCGATACGCGGTTCTACCTTCTTCATGAGCAGGGCCCGCTGGAATTCGTATTCAAAATCGCTCAGGGCCCGCAGGCCACGGATGATGATAGTCGCACCGTGTTCGATGGCATATTGGTTGAGCAGGCCATGGAAGCTGACGACTTCGATGTTCGGGATGTGTTTCGTCGTTTCCCGCAACATTTCCTCCCGCTCTTCCATCGAGAACAAGGGTTTCTTCGACGGATTCTCAAAGACAGCGACGATGAGCTTGTCGACAAGCTGGCTCCCCCGTTCAAAAATGTCAATGTGTCCATTGGTGACAGGATCAAAACTGCCGGGACAAATACCGATTCGCACTTTTTAGACTCCTTCCTGACGACGGCGGATAAAAGCGATCCGCGTGTCTTTCCCATAGGATTTTTCTCTGATGACCTCATACAATGGGCTCTCCGTTATACCTTCGTTCCGGCTGTATTCCATCAGGATCAGTCCTCCCGGAGCCAGCAAATCGTATTCACCTATCAACGCGATTGTATCGTTCACCAAATTTTTATTATACGGCGGGTCCGCAAAGATGTAATCAAATTTGCGCCCCTGCAGCCGTGCCAGGGCTTTCGCCGAATTAAGGCGCAGCACTTCGACGCAGTCTGCAAAGCCGCAGAGGGCTGCATTCTGACGGATGAGCTGCTGTGTGTAGTGGTCGATAAAGACGGCCGACGCCGCACCGCGGCTCAGCGCTTCCAGCCCCAAGGCACCCGTACCGGCAAAGATATCGAGGACAGCGGCACCACGCAGGCCGCCGCTGCTTTCCAGGATGTTGAAAAGACTTTCCCGTGTACGGTCCAGTGTCGGCCGGGTCAGCATGCCCTTCGGGGACTTCAGGACCCGCCCTCTGGCACTGCCAGATATGATTCTCATAGGATCACCTGCTCGTACATAGTTAATTATACACGTTTTTTAGTACATATCAATCTATTTTTTCTTAATTCGTTCGACCTTCAGTTCCTTGCCGTGCAGGAGGCGGATGATATTATCTTTGTGGCGCACGACGACCAGCAGAGCTGCCAGCAGGCCGAAAATCGTCAGCGGCAGGGGTTCGTTGAAAAAGTACATGGTAATGGGGACCAAGATGGCCGCTACGATGGAACCGAGGGAGACGATGCGCGTCAAGGCGACGATGACAGCCCAGACGCAGAAGACGATGAGCGTTTCCCACGGAGCCAGGAACAAGATGATGCCCAGGCCGGTGGCGACGCCCTTTCCGCCTTTGAACTTGAGGAAAATCGAACATGAATGGCCGATGATGGCCAGCAGGCCGCCGGCAATCATGAAGTAAATCTGCGTATCTGCACTGCCAAGGCCCATCTGGCTGGCGACCTGGCCGAGGTAGACGCCGAGCATCCCCTTGGCGACATCGCAGATGAGGACCAGCAGGCCGCCGGCGGCACCGAAGACGCGGTAGGCATTGGTCGCCCCCGTATTATGGCTGCCGTATTCCCTGGGGTCCGTATGATACAAGGTCTTGCCGATGACCAGGCCGCTCGGGAAAGACCCGGCGATATAGGCCAGCACCAGGCAGAGGATGCCGAGCATCATAAGCTTTCACCGTCCTTTTTCCCGCGCAGGATGAGCCGGATCGGCGTCCCTTCGAAGCCGAAGGTTTCACGCAGGCGGTTTTCCAGGAAGCGCAGGTACGAAAAATGCATGAGCTGCGGTTCATTGACGAAGAGGATGAACGTCGGCGGCTGGACCGAAGCCTGGGTCATGTAGTAAATCTTGAGCAGCTTGCCGCCCTTGGCCGGCGGCGGATTGGTCAGCTGAGCATCTTCGATGAGTTCGTTGAGGACGCTCGTCGACACGCGCATGTGCTGCTGTTCCGATACGAACTTGACCATATCGGCCAGGCGGTTGATGCGCTGCTTGGTCAGGGCCGAGGCGAAGAGGATGGGCGCATACTGGAGGAAGGCCAGTTCGCGGCGGATGTCTTCTTCGAATTTATGGCTCGTCTTGCTGTCCTTTTCGATGAGATCCCATTTGTTGACGACGATGATGCAGCCCTTGCCCGCTTCATGGACGTAGCCGGCGATCTTCGTATCCTGTTCGGTCACGCCTTCTGTAGCATCGATGACCAGGACGGCGATGTCCGACCGGTCGACAGCGCGCAGGGCCCGGACGACGCTGTAGCGTTCGACAGGCAAGTCGATTTTGGCTTTGCGGCGCATGCCGGCCGTATCGATGAGGACGAAATCCGTCCCTTCATAGGACCAGTGGGTGTCGATGGAATCGCGCGTCGTCCCGGGGACGTTGCTGACGATGACCCGGTCCTGCCCTAAGAGGGCATTGGTCAGGGACGACTTGCCGACATTCGGCCGACCGACGAGGGCGATGTGGATGGCTTCATCGTCATCGTCTATAGCCGGGACTTTCTTGATATACTTCAGGACTTCATCGAGGAGGTCGCCGAGGTTCATCAGGTTGACGGCGGAGACACCGATCGGGTCGCCTAAGCCGAGGCTGTAAAATTCGTAGATGTTCATTTCTTGTTCGACGCTGTCGATTTTGTTGACGACCAGGATGACCGGCTTGCCGCACGAGCGGAGGATGTGGGCAATTTCTTCATCCTGAGGCTGGACGCCGACTTTGCCGTCGACAACGTAGAGGATGACGTCGGCTTCGCGGATGGCCAGTTCAGCCTGATACCGCATGCTGGTGAAGATATGGTTATCCGAATCGACAAATTCGATGCCGCCCGTATCGATCATAGTAAATTCCTGGCCGAGCCATTCGGCGTCGAAATAAATGCGGTCGCGTGTTACGCCGGGGATGTCTTCGACGATAGAAATGCGCTTCTTGACGATGGCATTGAAAAGCGTCGATTTACCGACGTTCGGGCGCCCGACGACAGCGACTAGGGGTTTGTACATGGCAGAATCCTTTCTATAGACGAAAAAAGGATAACCGGTACAGCCCGGCTATCCCCTTTTTGTGAAACCTTAGTTGTTTTCTTCTTCTTTATCCTGGTTATCGAGGTAGTTGCGAACTTCCTGTTCTTCTTCATCTTTCTGAATGGCCAAGACGCTGAGAGAAATCTTTTTCTTATCCGTATCGATGCCGATGATCTTGACGTTCATGACATCACCGATGTTGACCAGGTCTTTGACAGCGACGCCGCGTTTTTCCGTCAATTCGGAAATGTGGAGCAGGCCCTGCAATTCCGGATCGATGGCCAGGATAGCGCCGAAGGGCAGGAGCTTCTTGACTTCGCCTTTGACGATATCGCCGACTTCAAATTTTTCGATAGCAGCGATCCAGGGGTTCTTCTGGAGAGCTTTCAAGGACAAGGAAATGCGGTTCCGTTCCTGGTCGAATTTCTGAACGAGGACCTGGAGTTTTTCACCCGTATGGAGAACGGCATCGACAGAGCTGATGCGTTTCCAGGAAATATCGGAAATGTGGAGCAGGCCTTCTACGCCGCCGAGGTCGATGAATGCACCGTAGGGCATGATCTTGACGACAGTGCCTTCGAGGACAGCGCCTTCTTCGATGTGCTTGAGGGCTTCTTCGCGTTTTGCTTCGCGTTCTGCTTCAAGAACAGCTTTGCGGGAAAGGACGAGGCGGTTCTTGTGTTCGTCGATGTCGATGACTTTGACCTGGAAGGTCTGGCCTACGAGATAGTCCAAAGATTTAACGAATTTGATATCGCCCTGGGAAAGGGGAATGAAACCACGCAGGGATTTGATGGAAACGACAAGGCCAGCCTTGTTCGTTTCTTTACCTGTACATTCGACGAGCTGGTCGTTTTCAAAAGCTTCGCGGACTTCTTTCCAGTCTTCGACTTTTTTCATCTTGACGAGGGAAACGACGATAGCTCCTTCTTCTTTAATGTTGTTGGCGATTTCGACAGTCAGTTCGTCGCCGACTTTGACAAAGTCACTTGCTTTTTCCGGAGCGGGAACAGCCATTTCCTTTTTCGGCAGGATTGCTTCTGCTTTCGTACCGATGGAAACATAGGCAGCATCATCATTCACAGAAATAACCGTGCCTTTGACCACGTCACCTTTCTTTGGATTTTCTTCATAGTCATACTTGTCCAACAATTCTTCACTCATTACTTCTGTGCCTTCAGCTTGCAAATTTTCCATAATCTTAACAACCTCCTGTATTATCCAATCCGGCGTGGAAGCGCCGGCTGTAATGCCTATATGATTCATACCACGGAACCAGGCCGTATCCAATTCGGCTGCTGTTTCGATGTGGTATGTCGGGCAATCCTGTTCACGGCATACCTGCGCGAGGCGGCCTGTGTTGGCGCTGTTCTTTCCGCCAATGACGATCATGGCGTCCACATGGCCTGCCAGTTCTATCGCTGCCTGCTGACGCTGCTGCGTCGCCGTGCATATGGTCATATGCACATCGAGATGATTGGTCTTTCGTTGCAGGATAGCGGCGATACGCTTGAATTGCTCTTGAGAGAACGTCGTCTGGACGACGACTCCCATAGAATCGCAAAAGGGAATTTTTTCAGCTTCTTCTTCCCTATCTATTATAATAGCACGATTTGCCCCCCATTGTGAAATGCTAATTACTTCAGGATGGGATTTTTCTCCTACTATTATGAGATTTTCGCCCTTTTCGACGATATTTTTAGCGTCTTGTTGGGCTTTTTTGACGTGTGGACACGTCGCATCTATGACTTTTAGTTCTTTTTGAACGGCCTGGTCATAGACATCCGGGCCGACACCGTGGGAGCGAATCAGGACGACAGCCCCCTTGTCGACCTCGTCCAACGAGTCGACCGGCGACACGCCATGGGCGGCTAAACGCCCGACAACTTGCGGATTGTGGATGATGGGTCCCAGAGTATGAGTCCCCTTTTCCGCCTTGCCTGCCAGCTCGACAGCCCGGCGTACGCCATAACAAAAGCCACAGGCCGCAGCGAGAGTTACTTTCATTTAGTATCCCCTTTATACTGATTTTGCATAGCTATGATAATATCGCGGATTTTGTCGGAAAAACCTTTGACTAAATCGCGATCCGATGCCTTTCCTGCCGGTGCCGGCACGGGTTTTCCAAAGATGACCCGGACGGGACCGGTCTTTTTCGGCAAAAATTCCGAATTGACGATCGCCGCCGGCAGGACCGGGACGCCGGCCTTGATGGCGATACCGGCAAAGCCTTCATGGAAAGGGCCGACTTTGCCGCCCCGCGTCCGCTTCCCTTCCGGGAAAATCCCCAGGACCTCGCCGCTCTTCAAGACCCGGAAGGACTCGATGACGGCTTTGCGGTCGATGTGACCGCGATGGACCGGGAAGGTATGGACATAGCGCAGGAACCAGCCCATAAGGGGATTGCGGAACAATTCCTCTTTGGCCATGAAATGGATCAAGTGACGGCGCATGGCCGTCCCCAGCAGGGGCGGATCAAAATTGCTGGCATGATTGCAGACGACGATGAATGGCCCTTTTTCCGGGATATTCTCTTCGCCGATGACTTCCATGCCCAAGGCGCCATACGTAGCGAGGTTGAAAATCTTGCGGATCATGCCGTATGTAAAGGTATGCATCAGCCTCGCTCCTTCATCAGGCCGAGGATGACGTCGGCGGTCTGCTCTAAATCGAGGTCGCTGTTATCGACGACGATGGCATCGTCGGCCTTCTTCAGCGGCGACACGGCCCGGTGCGAGTCCATATCGTCGCGGGCAGCGATGCTGGCAGCGATGTCTTCATACGTTTCGCTGCCGCCCTTGGCCTGGACTTCCAGGTAGCGGCGGCGGGCCCGGGAATCGACAGAAGCCGTCAGGAAAATCTTGAGGTCCGCCTGGGGCAGGACGACTGTCCCGATATCGCGGCCGTCGAGGATGACACCACCCTCTTGGGCCATGGCCTGTTGTAATTTTACCAGTTTTTCCCGTACTACGGCAAGGGCTGCGACGGCAGAAACATGAGAAGATACGCGCTGGGTCCGGATGGCTTCGGTCACTTCCGTCGAACCGACGTAGACGCGGCACAGATCAGCCTGCGGTTCCAGGCGGATATCAATAGTATCGACCAGGTCGCGGACCGCTTTTTCGTCCGAAAGGTCGATGCCTTTTTCCAGGACAGCCCAGGTAAAGGCGCGGTACATAGCCCCTGTATCGATATACAAATAGTGGACCCGATTGGCCAGGACCTTGGCGACACTGCTTTTTCCGGCTCCGGCCGGCCCATCGATGGCAACCGTTAATTTTCGCATGGTATGCACTCCTTTGTAGCAGCCGCCGTTCCGGCTACGAAGCCCGTCGAAAAGGCTGCTTGCAGATTATAGCCGCCTGTAAAGGCGTCGATGTCGATGACTTCTCCGGCAAAATAGAGATGGGGGACAAGTTTCGACTCCATCGTCTTGGGATTGATCTCCTTGACCGATATGCCGCCGGCCGTGACGATGGCTTCCTCAATAGGACGCGTGCCCGTCACCGTCAGAGACAAGGCCTTGAGAGTATCGGCCAGATCCTGCCGCTGTTCCCGGGAAATCTGATTGACCGGACAGTCCCGGGCGATGCCGGCCTGGTCGAGGACGATGGGGATGAGCCGCTGTGGCAGGAGATCCTTCAAGGCGTTCGCTGCTTCCTTGCGGATGTACTTCTCAAAGTCCCGCCGCAGCCGGGCATCGAGCTTTTCCTTTGACAAGGCCGGCTTGAGGTCGAGGCGCAGCTGCATGGGGAAGGTGCAGGCCTTCTTATGGGCCGCGGCCATACTGAGCATGAGGATGATCGGCCCGGATACGCCGAAATGGGTAAAGAGCATTTCTCCGAAATACGAAGCCATCTTCTTGCCCCGCTTCCACAGCGAGCCTTCCACATTGCGCAGGGACAGCCCCGACAAGGTATGCGGCCAGGTTTCAGCCGTCGTAAAGGGGATGAGGGCCGGCTTCAGTTCCGTCACGCTATGGCCCAGGCTGCGGGCAAAGTCATAGCCGTCGCCCGTCGAGCCGGTGACGGGATAGGACATGCCGCCTGTCGTGATGATACAGGCGTCGCCTTCATAATTTCCGGAGGCGGCGCTGACGACCATGCGGCTGCCCCAGGCCTTGACGGCGTGGACGGCATCGCTCAGATGGAGGTCGACGCCTTTATGGCATAGCTTGCGGTATAAGAGCTTGCGCACTTCGATGGCACTGTCGGACTGGGGGAAAATACGGCCGCCCCGTTCTTCCTTGGTGGCCAGTCCCCAGGCATTCAGCTTGTCGAGCAGGTCCTGGTTGGTGAACTGTTCATAAGCGCTGTAGAGGAACTTGCCGTGTCCCGGCGTATGGGCGATGAAATCGGCCATGGTGCAGGAATTGGTCAGATTGCAGCGGCCCTTGCCGGTAATGCCCAGCTTTTTGCCAACAATATCATTTTTTTCAAATAAATGTACCCTGGCCCCTGCTTCTGCCGCGGCCAGCGCAGCCATGATGCCGGCCGCGCCGGCACCAATGACGAGTATTTCCTTCATAGGCACTCCTGTTTATTTATATTTATAGAGTTCAGCCACTTCTTCGCGGGTCAGCTTGCGATAGGCCCCGCGCTTGACGCCGCTCAGGGTCAGGAACGCATACTGGACGCGGCGCAGGTTGTGGACCTGGTAACCGAAAAATTCAAACATGCGGCGGACCTGGCGGTTGCGGCCTTCGTGGATGGTGATTTCCACACTGGTCAGATTGGTCTTCGGGTCATAGCCGATGTAATAGACATCGGCCGGTGCCGTCATGCCGTCCTTCAGTTCGACGCCGTCAGCCAGGTGCTGCAGGACCGAATCGGCAATGCGCCCTTTGACCTTGACTTCATACGTCTTGTCGACGAGGCGGCTGGGATGCATGAGGATATTGGCCAGTTCGCCATCATTGGTCATGATCAGCAGGCCTTCCGTGTTCTGGTCCAGGCGGCCGACGGCATAGATGCGGTCCTTTTCTTTCCTGAAATAATCCATGACCGTCGCCCGCCCCTGGTCGTCGCTCGAAGTCGTGATGACGCCCTTGGGCTTATTGAACAGGTAATAATGCTTCGGCTGCGCTTCCAGGGTCTTGCCGTCGACGGCAATGCGGTCCTTATCGGGATCGACTTTCGTTCCCAGTTCGCGGACGATGACGCCGTTCACGCGGACGCGCCCTTCTAATATCATCTTTTCCGAAGCGCGCCGTGAAGCGACACCGCAGTTACTCATCACTTTCTGTAACCGTTCTTCCATCAGTTGCATCCTCCGTAATATCTGCCGGCATGTGGCCGGCTAAATCGGCCAGGGAATCCATGCCGATACATTCTAAAAAATAAGCGGACGTACCGTATAAAATCGGCCGCCCCGGACTGTCCTTGCGCCCCAGTTCCACGACCAGTCCCTGCTGGACCAGCGACGTCAGGACCCGTTCCGACGAAACGCCGCGCAGCTTTTCGATTTCAGCCCGCGTAATGGGCTGCTTGAAGGCTACGATGGACAGGACTTCCAAAGCCATGGAAGACAATTCCGTCGTCCCTGTCCGCACCCATTGCAGGGCCTCATGGAGGTCCGGCCGCGTGACCAGTTGATAGCCGCCGGCTACACGGATGAGGACCAGGCCCCGCCGCTGGCTGCTGAGCAGATGCTGCAGGCGGCTGGCTGTTTCTTCCGTTTCGGCCTGGGTCCAGCCCGTATGGGCACAGATGGCTGTCACCGTCATGGGGTCGCCGCTCAGAAAGAGCAGGGCTTCCAGCAGAGCCGTCGGCTCTAGGGTATCAGTTTGGCGTGTATCGTAAGGCAACGGTATTCCCATCCTCTCCTTCAGCAACAGTAGCGCATTGACCGACCTTCAGCAATTCCAGGACGGCCAGGAAGGTGACGACCAGTTCGACCCGGGACCGGCAGGTCCGGAAAAGGCCTTCGACGGTCATCGTCCCCTGATTCCGCCGCAGGGCAAAGGTGACGCGGCGCATACATTCTTCGACGCTGTAGATTTCCTTCTGTATCCGGATCTCTACGGCCTCCGGCTCAGGCAGGGCCTGGCAGACTTTATGGAAAGCCTGGTAGAGGGCCTCTGTGTCGATGTGGCCGGCAAAACGGGCCTCATAGGGCATGGCCGTCGGCAAGCGTCCCAGCATCAGGCTGCGGACGTCCCACAAATGTCCCATAGCCTGGGACAAAGCTTTCATCTTCTTGTATTCGACGAGCTGCCGGACCAGCGCTTCCTGCGGGTCTTCTTCTTCCTCTTCCGTCAGTTTCGGCTGCTTGGGCAGGAGAAGGCGCGACTTGATCTGTAAGAGCGTCGCTGCCATGACGAAGAACTTGCTGGCGTAATCGACATCAAACGTGTCGATGTCTGCGACGTAGGCGTTGAACTGGTCCGTGATCTCGACGATCGGTATGTTATAAATATCGACTTTGTTCTTTTCGATGAGATAGAGCAACAGGTCCAGGGGACCTTCAAAATCCGATACTTTATACTTGTATTCTGTCATGATTCATTATAACTCATTTTCCCATGAATGTGAATTTAACTGGACTGCGAAAAGGAGCTGTCCTAAGACAGCTCCTTTGTTTTGCAAGGGACTCGTCGGCCACGGCCAACATCGCTTACACGCTCGTTGTTTTTTTGGTGCCGGGGACCGGAATCGAACCGGTACGGATATCTCTATCCGACGGATTTTAAGTCCGTTGCGTCTGCCAGTTCCGCCACCTCGGCATGACGAAAGATGAAAATATGGAGGCGGCACCCAGAATCGAACTGGGGATGAAGGTTTTGCAGACCTCTGCCTTACCGCTTGGCTATGCCGCCATATATGGAGCGGAAAACGAGGCTCGAACTCGCGACCCCCACCTTGGCAAGGTGGTGCTCTACCACTGAGCTACTTCCGCATTTGTGGTGCTCAGGGACGGAATTGAACCGCCGACACGGGGATTTTCAGTCCCCTGCTCTACCGACTGAGCTACCTGAGCAATTGGCGACCCCGATCAGATTTGAACTGACGATCTTCGCCGTGACAGGGCGACATGTTAAACCGCTACACCACGGGGCCGTTTCACCATTGTTTCAGCACGGAGTGCCTCAACGAAAACTATTCTACCATGACCTGTCGTTTTTGGCAAGTCTTTTTTTATCTTTTTTTCCGGTAATTCAAAAATTCCCTCTATGTTATCGGCCCCGTTTGATGTATAATATAGCCGGTATGCTTTGTTTACATCGTTTTTACAAAGAGTTTTACAGAGAGGATAGAACAAACACATGGTTCATGCAATGAAGACCTTCAGCAAATGGCGGCACAGACTCTTGCCGCTGTGTATCATCTTTGCCGTAGTTTATGGCTGCTGCTTTGAATGGCAGTTTCTCATTTCCCTGGGCATGGGGCCCGACAATATCGAAGACATGACCTTCGGCTTGCTGCCCGGCGTCGGCGCTGTCGTCCTGTCCCTGGCCCTGTATTGGAAACACTTGTCCCCAGGCGCCATCATCCCGCCGGCCCTCATCGGCCTGGGCTGGATTATCACGGGACCTTATTTGAGTTACATTTCCCTGATCAATACCAACACGATTTACTTGAACAATATATATGATATATACGTAGGACTATACTTTTTTGCTATCTTTTTCTGCCTGAACATGATTGTCCGGCAGTACATCCCCCACAAAACCGGAGCGGTCTTCATGACGATCGTCCAGTTCGCGGCCTTCTTCGTCATCCTGCTCCAGTGGGTCTACTATTTCCTTTACAACTCGTCGATTACGACATCCGGCGCCCTGCTCATCTTCCAGACGGGCCCGGCTGAGACCCTGGAATACTTCCATTCCCTGGGGCTGTTCAAGGCAGCCGCCATCGTCATCGTCCTGGCCCTGATTTTGGCAGGACTGTTCCTCTTGAACTATCGCCAGCGCGTCCTGCCCAGGACCCACGTCTACCGCAAGGTCCTCCCTATCGTCTCGCTGCTGCTCATCATCGCCCCGTCCGTCGGCGCCTTGAGCGAAGAAATCTTCCCGGAAGCCTTTCCGATCCGGACCTTCATCGACACACACGACTATATGAAGCGGTCGGCTATGTACGCCGAAAACCATGACGACAAATACGCCGCCCTCCAGGCCGTCCAGCTCCATCCGGCCGACTACCCCAACACGGTCATCGTCGTCATCGGCGAATCGGAAACGCGGACCCTCATGAACGCCTATAATCCGGACCACGTGCCCAATACGCCGTGGCTGACGGCAATGAAATCCAACCCGGACTTCACACTGTTCACCAACGCCTACAGCTGCGTCTGGTACACCGTCCCCGTCCTGGAACACGCCCTGACGGAATCGAATTTCTACAACGACAAGCCCTTCAACGAATCCATTTCCATCATCGACATGGCCAAGAAAGCCGGCTATAAGACGTACTGGTTCAGCAACCAGGGTTCTGTCGGCGTCGCCGATACGCCTATCACCTTGGTGGCCAATACGGCAGATGTCTCCGAATGGGTCGACCGGGACCTGAAGGAATCGACGCTGGACGGCGCCCTCCTGCAGTTCCTCAAGCGCGTCGATCCCAAGGAAAAGAACTTCGTCGTCCTCCACATCATGGGCAGCCATATCGAATACCGCAACCGCTACCCCAAGGATTTTCAGAAATTCAATGACGGCAAGATCAACCAGGAAGCCGATTTCGACAATACCGTCCTCTATACGGACTGGGTCCTGTCGCAGATTTACGACTACGCCCGGGACAACCTCCATCTCGACGCCATGGTTTACTTCTCAGACCACGGCAGCGATCCCGACGTCGCCCGCCAGCCCGACAGCGCCAGCTTCAAGGTCCTGCGCATCCCCATGTTCTGCTACCTGTCCGACGCCTACCAGAAGCGCAATCCCGATGTCGTCAAAGCCATCAAGGCCAATAAAGACAAGTACTTCACGAACGACCTGGAATACGAATTTATCTGCGGCGTCCTAAACATGCAGTCGCCGAACTACGACCCGGCCATGTCCATCGCCTCGTCGAAATGGAGCATGGAACGGAAAGACCTGAAGACCCGCTTCGGCAAGACCAGCCTCATGGAGGACACAGAATATTAGGAGCCTGCGGCTCCGTGGGGCGTGGGTCGTGAACCGTGGACCGTAAGTCGTCTTCGCCAAACGAACCACGCCAAACGAATCACGAAAAGAGCTTATCGCTACGCGACAAGCTCTTTTTATTTGGAGTATAATAGAACTAACACCACATTTTCCCAAAGGAGGTATTTCTATGGAACATGCTTGTGTCGCAGCCGGGTTATTTCCCCATCCGCCGATTATGCTGCCGGAAATCGGCGGCGATGAGCTGCAAAAGATAGCATCTACGGTACGGGCTGTCCAGGCAGCGGCCCGATTGATTGTCAGCCAGAAACCGGAAACACTGGTCATCATGTCGCCTCATAACTACGTCTTCCCCGACGGGGCGACGCTCTTGGAGGCGCCCCGCCTGTATGGCAACCTCGATGCCTTTGGCTATCCGGAACTGGCCATGGATGCCCGCACCGACATGGACCTGGCCGAAGAAATCTTTGAAATCGCCGCCCCGAAAACCGATATCTACCGCCTCGACGCGGCCTGGAGCGACCGTTTCGGCCATCCCCTCTACGTCGACCAGGGTACATTCGTCCCCTTATACTACCTGCGCCAGGCCGGCTTCACGGGCCAAGTCGTACTCATGGCGCCGCGCTTCGATGACTACGACAGCATGAGCCTGTTAGGGGACCTCGTCGTCCAGGCCGCTGCCCGCCTGGGCCGGCGTATCGCCATCGTCGCGTCCGGTGACTTGTCGCACCGCCTCCTGCCCGGTTCGCCCAACGGCTATACGCCAAAAGGGGCCGTCTTCGACAAGACCGTCATGGAAGCCCTGCAGAAACAGGACCCGGCCATCCTCAAGACCCTGAGCCGCAACCTCATCGACGAAGCCGGCATGTGCGGCCTGCCGTCGGTGTACTTTCTCTTCGGCGCCCTGCGCCATTTCCGTCCGGTCATGCCGGTCTATTCCTATGAAGGCCCCTTCGGCGTCGGCTATGGCGTCGCCTTATACCTGCCGGAAGGCCAGGAAAAACGGGCTGAAGAACCGGCTGTCGCCGACATCCGCGTCCGCCTGGCCCGGGAAAGCATCACCTACTACTTGAAGCACCACAGCCTGATGACCGTCCCCAAGGACCTGCCTGAAGACCTGCAGGACAAGGCCGGCGCCTTCGTATCCCTCCACAAGGGGAGCCGCCTGCGCGGCTGCATCGGCACCTTCCTGCCCATGCAGATGAACATTGCCAGCGAAATCATCCACAATGCCGTATCCGCTGCCACCAGGGACCCGCGGTTCTATCCGGTCAGCCTGGACGAGCTGAAAGACATCGATATTTCCGTCGACGTCCTGGGCCAGCCCGAAGCCGTCGCTTCGCCAGCTGACCTGGACCCCAAGAAATACGGGGTCATCGTCATGAGTCATGCCCAGACAGGCCTGCTCCTCCCCGACCTGGAAGGCGTCGACACGGTCCAGCAGCAGATTGCCATCGCCAAGGAAAAGGCCGGCATCCCGCCGCAAATCCGGCCGGACCTCTACCGCTTCACGGTCACGCGCTATAAGTAGGTGACATCATGGAAGCCGCTTATTACGATATCGCCAAAGACGGCCGGGCAGCCTGCCGCCTTTGCCCTCATCACTGCTCCATCGCGCCGGGCCATCGCGGCCGCTGCCAGACCCGCTATTATGACGGCCATACCCTCCAGGCCCTGAATTACGGCCAATGCACGGCCCTGGCTCTGGATCCGATTGAAAAGAAGCCACTGGCCTATTTCCATCCCGGCTCGCGCATCTTGTCCCTCGGTTCATGGGGCTGCAATTTCACCTGTCCCTTCTGTCAGAACTGGCAGATTTCCCAGCAAGAAGCACCGTACCGGGATCTGACGCCGGAACAGGCCCTTGCCCTGGCCAAAAGCTGCACGGACAACGGCAACATCGGCCTGGCTTATACCTACAACGAACCGTCGCTCAGTTATGAATTTATCGCCAGGACAGCCCGCCTTATCCACGAAGCGGGACTGGTCAACGTCATGGTCAGCAACGGCTATATCGAAAAGGAACCGCTCCAGGCCTTGCTGCCTTATATCGATGCCTGGAACATCGACCTCAAAGGGTTCTCCCAGGCCTTCTACCAGTCCCTCTGCGGCGCATCGCTCCAGCCCGTCCTGGATACGATTGCCGCTGCTGCCACCGTGAGCCACGTCGAAGTGACGACGCTAATCATCCCCGGCGAAAATGACGACCCGGCCCAGATGGACGCCGAAGCCCGCTGGCTGGCCGCCCTCTCGCCGGACATCCCGCTGCACCTGACCCGCTATTTCCCGCAGTACCACTGGTCCGCACCGATGACACCGTTACAGACGATGGAACAGCTGCAATCAATAGCCCGCCAGCATCTCCATTGTGTCCATTTGGGCAATGTATAGGCTGGTCGCCATACGTTAAACGATTATTGTCAACTTTAAACTTGTATACTGGCCATGGCATGATATAATAAGGTACAATTTGTTTTTTTATTTTTAAAAAGAAGTGGTGGTACAAAATGGCATTAAAAGAATTTACGTTCAATATTGGTGAAAATACACAGTCCGTCATGCTCCCGGAAGAACACATCGTCGGCGTCATGGAAGGCAAACACGTCCCGGCTGTCGATGTCAAACAGGCGACGATCGACTGCATGCGTCATCCAATCGGCAGCGCCCCGTTGCAGGAAAAAGTCCAGAAGGGCGATAAAGTCTGCCTCGTCGTCGCTGACGTCACCCGTACCTGGAACCATTCAAATCAATTCCTCATCTACATCATCGACGAATTGAACCTGGCCGGCATCCCCGATGACGACATCTGCATTGTCTTCGCTCAGGGTTCGCACCGCGCCCAGACGCCGGAAGAAGACGTCCGCGTCTGCGGTGAAGAAGTCATCCGCCGCATCAAGACCTATCAGCATGACTGCATGGACCCGACCCTCGTCGACTGCGGTACGACCAAGCTCGGCACGCCGTTGAAACTCAACAAACACGTTGTCGACGCCGACAAAGTCATCATCGTCGATGGCATTACGACCCACCTCTTCGCCGGTTACGGCGGCGGCCGCAAACTCATCCTGCCCGGCGTTTCCGGTTTCGAAACGATCCAGCGCAACCACTGCCACGCTCTGGCTGACGAATTTGGTCACGGCATCAACCCCAAGACACGGGCCCTCAAGATCGACGACAACCCGCTCAACGACGACATGGTCGAAGCCTGCAGCAAGATCAATCCGTGCTTCCTCGTCCACTCCGTCATCAACGGCGACGGCGAAATCTGCCGCATGGTCGGCGGTGACTGGTACGACGCATGGCGGGCTGGAACCGAAGCCGTCCTCGACATCCAGCGCGTCCCGATGAAAGAAAAAGCAGACGTCGTCATCGCCTGCGCCGGCGGCTATCCCAGCGACGTCAGCCTCTACCAGGGCTGCAAATGCTATGACCCGGCTGAAATGGCTGTCAAAGACGGCGGCGTCATCATCGCCATCATGGAAGCCCGTGACATCAAAGAACCGGCTATCTACATGGACAGCTTCAAATACGATACGATGGAAGAAATGGAAACGGCCCTGCGGGCACACTTCACCATCCCCTTCTTCGTCGCCTTCAACCTCTTCTGCCTGACCCATAAAGACACGGTCATCCTGGTCACGCTGCCGCGCAACTTCGACGACATCCGCCGCACCGGACAGATTCCGGTCGCCACCGTCCAGGAAGCTTGGGACCTGGCTCAGCAAAAACTGAAAGAACAGGGCAAAGATAAAGATTACACCATCAACATCATGCCCCATGCCACCAAAGTCATGCCGATTTTGCAGGAAAAATAACGAAGTTATTTTTCCCGTAGGGGACGCCCAGAGGGCGTCCCGCTTGATTCCACAATCCCGTAGGGGACGCCCAGAGGGCATCCCGCCTGATTCCATAATCCCGCAGGGGACGCCCAGAGGGCGACCCGCTTGATTCCATAATCCCGCAGGGGGCTGTCGCACGAAGGCTTTTACCATCATGAAAGGCCCCTTTCTCTCGAAAGTTTGTAGTACGGAGTTTGTAGAAGAAGGCGCTGTCTTCATGCGACAGCGCCTTTTTATTATTCCCAAAGGCTATACCTATCTATTCATTGATGCATAAATTACATAATATATTTTCGTATACCTCATGACAAAAGTAAAATCCTATGCTATAATATAGCCAAGAGATGCGAAAGGAATGGCAAGCAAGTTCCCCTTCCTTTGTAAGCGCATTAGAAAGGGGTGAGTCCAGTGGAAATAGAGAAAGTAGAACATGCCTCCGGCGGTAAGGGGTACATCTTGAAGAAAAAACTTCTGAGCGCCACCGAGCTGAAGGATAAAGTAGGTATGTTCGCCGAAATCACATTGAAACCTGGATGTTCCTTAGGCTATCACGTTCACAGTGACAACGCAGAAGCATATTATATCCTTTCCGGAGAGGGAGAATATGACGACAACGGAGAAATCCGGACCGTTAAACCAGGAGACGTTACTTACACATCAGATGGTAAGGGTCACGGCTTGGAAAACAAAAGTCAGAATGATTTAGTTTTCATTGCGTTGATCATTAACAACTAAATAATGTCCATAGGATCAGCAAGCGTTCGTCGATGAACATTACGAATTAACTTATCTTGATTGAAGTGCTTCGAACTTTTCGAATGGGTGTGATGTTTTTCAAATAGGTTAGTCTAGTAAATCCAAGCGCAACGAACGATTATTGTTTCACATTTTTGTACGAGGTTAAAGTAACCAGAACCAAAAACGAGATGAATATGAATCCTATAACGTAGAGGACCGGTAGACATATGTCGCGTGTGTATCGGTCCTTTTACGTGTCTTTTTTGCCTTGACTTCTCCCTTCTCCATTGACAGAAACCGTCCCCTCTTCTATAATATACTAAAACGGTATTCTATAGAATTCGTTTAGATTTATCAAAGGGGGAGACAATCATGTCCAACGAATCTCAAGACCGGGTCCAAGAACAGGCCCGGAAAGCCATCCGCGGCAGCCAGGGCCAGCATCGCGGCCGTCAGTTCGCCTTGTGGATGGGCGCCTTGATCATCGGCGCCATTTTAGGTTGGCTCGGTATTCCGGCATTGAACCAATTATTCGATTTCATTGCAACTGTTTTCACGCGCTTATTCCAGTTCATCGCCGTACCGACCATCGCATTAGCTGTCATCACGACATTATCGGCTCTGGGAGCCAAGAAAGAAACGGGCCGTATCTTCGCCCACGCCGTCACCTACACGCTTTTGACGACGATCTGTGCCGCTGCCATCGGCCTGGTCCTCTATCTCTGGATCGCACCGGGCAACCTGCCGGTAGACCTCATCAATTCCGGCGTTTCCAACGTCCCGCAGAAATTGGAAAAAGTCACCTATTACGACCACTTCCTGTCGGTCATCCCGAACAACATGCTCCAGCCGTTCTTGTCGGGCAATGTCCTTTCGGTCATGCTCATCGCGGCTGCCGTCGGTCTGGCTCTGGCATTCATGCCTAAGACAGAAAACCGCGCTGTCCTCTTGAAAGGCCTCCTGGGTCTGCAGGAAGTCCTGTTCACCCTCATCCGGGCCCTGCTCTGGATCTTGCCGGTTGGCATCCTGGCTTTCTCGGCACAGCTGTCGGCACAGATTGAAGCTGGCGTCATCGTCGGTGCCCTGGGGAAATACACCCTGGTCATCCTCGGCGGCAACCTCATCCAGTTCTTCATCGTCCTGCCGATTTTCCTCGTCCTCCGTGGACTCAATCCGATTTACGTCTTCCGCAAGATGGCTCCGGCCATTGCCGTCGCCTTGTTCACCAAGAGCTCTGCCGGCACCTTGCCGGTCACCCTGGCTTCGGCAGAACAGCGCCTCAACGTCCATCCTCAGGTATCGCGTTTCGTCCTGCCGATCTGCACGACCATCAACATGAACGGCTGTGCTGCTTTCATCCTGGTCACGTCCCTGTTCCTCATGCAGAACGGCGGCTTTGACCTCTCTATCGGCACCATGATTGCCTGGCTCTTTGTCGCCGTCCTGGCTGCCATCGGTAATGCCGGCGTCCCCATGGGCTGCTACTTCCTGACCTTGTCGCTCATGTCCGGCATCGGTGCCCCCATCGGCATCATGGGTATCATCCTGCCGATCTACACCATCATCGACATGATTGAAACCGCTGAAAACGTCTGGTCCGACTCGGCAGTCTGCGCCATGACCGACCACGACTTAGCATCTGAACTCGATGCCCAACCCGCACCGGCTCAACATTAAAGGCATAAAAAAAGGGGTTGTCGCACGAAGGCTTCTGCCATCATGCACAATCCCTTTTTTCACGTGGTTTGCCGTGGTTCGTGATTTGTTTGCCGTGAAGGTTTAAATTTTTTAACAATCTGCTGTATGAAAATATCATTTTTCTTGCAGCTGTGAGAATTTTCGGCAAACGAACCACGCCAAACGAACCACAAAAGGGGCTTGTCGCTTAATGCGACAGCCCCTTTTTATTATCCCCGAATCGTAGCTTCCTTCATGGCTTTGACGTAGTCATAGATGTGGGGGGCGGCATCGTCGCCGTATTGGGCGATGATCTTGACGATGGCACTGCCTACGATGACGCCGTCAGCGACGCGGCCGATTTTTTCAGCCTGTTCGGTCGTATTGATGCCGAATCCGACGGCACACGGTACGTCTGTGACTTCTTTGGCCGTATCGACGATTTCTTTGAGGTCCGTCTTGATTTCCGTCCGCGTCCCGGTGACCCCCAGGGAGGACACGATGTACAAGAAACCTTCGCCGACTTTAGCGATTTTCTGGATACGGTCTTTCGACGTCGGCGCAATCATGGAGATGATGTCGATGCCATGGGCTTTGGCAGCTGCCGCACATTCGTCACGTTCTTCAAAGGGCATATCAGGGATGATGATGCCATCCATGCCCGTTTCCTGGCAGCGGGCAAAGAATTTTTCAGCGCCGTAATGGAAGACAGGATTGAGGTAGGTCAAGAAAACCAGGGGAATCTGCGTTTCCTTACGGACCCGTTCGACCAGGGCAAAGACGTCGTCAATGCGCGTCCCGGCTTTCAAGGCCCGCAGGTCCGCTTCCTGGATGACGATGCCTTCGGCGATGGGGTCGGAAAAAGGAATACCGATTTCGATGAGGTCGGCTCCGGCTTTTTCCATAGTCATGATATATTCATACGTCTTGTCCAGCGACGGGTCGCCAGCTGTCAAGAATCCGATAAATGCTTTGCCGTTCTTAAAGGCGTTGCCAATCTTACTCATGTAAGTCCCTCCCTTTATATCTTGCAATGGCGGCGACGTCTTTATCACCGCGGCCAGACAAGCAGACGATGATGCTGTCGTCTTTGCTCATCTTCGGCGCTATCTGCATGGCTTCATAGACGGCATGGGCGCTTTCGATGGCGCAGATGATGCCTTCCGTGCGGGCCAGGTATTCAAAAGCTTCGACGGCTTCGTCGTCCTTGACCGGTACATACTGGGCGCGTCCCGTCTGGTGGAGATAAGCGTGTTCCGGCCCGATGCCCGGATAGTCGAGGCCGGCCGAAATGGAATAGACTTCGTCGATCTGGCCGTCTTCATTCTGGCAGAAAATGGATTTCATGCCATGGAAGATACCGACTTCCCCTTTGGCGATAGTCGCTGCATGGAGCTTGGTGTCGATGCCCTTGCCGGCCGCTTCACAACCGATGAGTTTGACGTCCTTATCGCCGATGAAGTGGTAGAACATGCCCATGGCATTGCTGCCGCCACCAACGCAGGCCAGGACAGCCGCCGGGAGCTTGCCTTCCCGTTCGAGAATCTGCTGGCGCGCTTCCTTACTGATGACGGCCTGGAAGTCGCGGACCATCATCGGGAACGGATGGGGTCCCATGGTCGAGCCGATGACGTAATGCGTGTCGTCGACGCGGCTGACCCATTCGCGCATGGCTTCATTGACGGCATCTTTGAGGACCCGCGAGCCGGAAGTGACGGCGTGGACCTTAGCTCCCAAGAGTTCCATGCGATAGACGTTCAGAGCCTGGCGGATTGTATCTTCTTCGCCCATGAAGACTTCACATTCAAGGCCTAAGAAAGCCGCTGCTGTCGCCGTAGCGACGCCGTGCTGGCCGGCACCGGTTTCAGCGATGACCCGTGTCTTGCCCATCTTCTTGGCCAACAGGCACTGACCCAAGGCGTTGTTGATCTTATGGGCGCCTGTATGGTTCAAATCTTCGCGCTTCAAATAAACTTTCGCGCCGCCCAGGTCCTTGGTCATGCGTTCGGCATAGTAGAGCAGGGACGGACGGTTGGCATAATTATCGAGCAAATCCTTCAATTCTGCCTGAAAATCGGGATCATTTTTATAATGGCTGTAGGCTTTTTCCAAGCGCTGGATTTCATTCATCAATGTTTCCGGTATATATTGACCGCCGAAGGGGCCAAATCTTCCTGTACTCATGTAGTTACCTCCTGTAAGCACGTACACGTGCCATGAATAATTTCATCTTTTCTTTATCTTTCACGCCGTCTGTCTCAATGCCACTGCTCACATCGAGGGCATAGGGATGGAACGCCGCTGCCTGGACAGCATTGTCAAGATTGAGGCCTCCGGCCAGAAAATACGGTCTGTTTAACTGGCCCAGCAGGGCCCAGTCGAAGCAATCGCCGGTCCCGCCGGCACCGTGGTCGAGCAGGATGTAGTCGGCCCGGCTTTGCTCTGCCTTGCGGACATCATCCTGGCTGGCAATGGAAAAAGCCTTGATGACCGGGACTTGCAGCGATTGCCGGACGGCATCAATCATAGTGTCGTCCTCCTGCCCATGGAGCTGGACGATTTGGATCGTACCCGCTGCGACCAGCTTTCCCATATGTTCCAGGCTGTCGTCGACGAAGACGCCGACGGCAGGGATGCCCGGGTCCAGGTCCTTGCGCAAGGCCGCCGCCTGGTCATCGCTGACGCGGCGCTTCTGGCCGGCAAAGACGAAGCCGGCGTAATCAGGATGAAGTTCATTGGCCCAGGCAATATCGCAGGGCCTTTTGAGGCCGCAGAACTTAACCTTAACCACGAGAATCTCCAGCCAGTTCATCGAGCATGGCTTTCTTATCGGGACTGCGCATGAAGGTCTCGCCGATGAGGACGGCATCGACGCCGTGGTCGCGCAGAACCTTCGTGTGGTCGGCCGTCTTGATGCCGCTTTCCGCGACGAAGAGGATGTCCTTCGGTACCAGCGGCCGCAGACGGCAGCTCGTATCGAGGGAGACAGTAAAGTCCTTGAGGTTGCGGTTATTGACGCCGATGACGCGGGCACCGATGGCAATGGCCCGGCGCACTTCGTCTTCATCATGAGCTTCAACCAGAGCCGACAGCCCTAGGGAATCGGCTAGCTGGAAGAAATGACGCAACCGTTCATCATCGAGGATGGCGCAGATAAGGAGCACTGCTGACGCGCCCAGGGCACGGGCCTCATAGATCTGATACTCGTCAATGACGAAATCTTTGCGCAAGACCGGCGTCGTGACGGCTACGGCGATTTCCTGCAAGTACTGCGGACGGCCGAGAAAGTAATCCCGTTCGGTCAGGACGGAAATAGCCGCAGCACCGGCCTGTTCGTATTCTTTGGCAATGGCCACGTAAGGGAAATCGGGAGCGATGAGGCCCTTCGACGGCGACGCCTTCTTGACTTCGCAGATGAAGGACAAGCCCGGCTTGGCCAGGTTCTTTTCAAAAGGAAAGCCCTCCTTTTTCGGCGCCGCCAAGGCCCGTGCCTTCATGACATCCAAGGGCACTCGTTGTTTATCTGCAGCCAGCTGCTTGGCGACGGCTGCCGTAAGATCATCTAATATCATAGGGCACCTTCTTACTCGTTGCTGACAGCTATGCATTTTTCCAGGGCTGCCGTGGCCTTGCCGCTGTCGATGAGGCTGGCGGCGAGCTGGATGCCGTCGGCAATAGAATCGGCTTTCCCGGCGACGAACAGGGCAGCCCCGCTGTTCATGAGGACGGCATTGCGTTTCGTCCCCTGGATTTTCCCGGACAGGACGTCGCGCGTAATCTGGGCATTGACTTCGGGCGTACCGCCGACGAGGTCTTCTTTTTTACCCGGCGTCAGGCCGAAGTCTTCCGGCTTGATGACGGACGTCCGGTAATAACCGTCGCGGAGTTCACAAATCGTCGTCGGCCCGTTCGGCGAAATTTCGTCGAGTTTTTCCTGGCCGTAAGCGACGAGGCCCCGTTTGACGCCGAGGGAAGCCAGGACCTTGGCCAGCGGTTCGACGAGATAGCCGTCATAGACGCCGAGGAGGAACATTTCCGGCTTGGCCGGATTGGTCAAGGGCCCGAGGATGTTGAAGACCGTCCGGAATCCCAGTTCCTTGCGGATGGGGCCGACGTACTTCATGGCGGCGTGGTATTTCTGAGCGAAGAGGAAGCAGAAATTCGTTTCTTCGAGCATCTTCAGGGCCAGCTGCGGTTCCTGCTGGATATTGATGCCCAATGCTTCCAAGCAGTCTGCCGTACCGCACAGAGACGAAGCGGCCCGGTTGCCGTGCTTGGCGACTTTGACACCGCCTGCGGCCAGGACCATGGCCGACGTCGTGGAAATATTGAAGGAATGAGCGCCGTCGCCGCCGGTGCCGACGATTTCCAGGACATCCATACCCGGATGGGGAACGGGTATAGCCAGGGAGCGCATGGCTTCGGCACAGCCGGAAATTTCATCGATTGTTTCAGCATTGGTGCTCTTCGTCGAAAGGGCTGCCAGGAACGCCGCATTTTGCGTCGGCGTCGTTTCGCCCTTCATGATTTCCATCATGACCTGATGGGCTTCGTCATAGGTCAAATCACCTTTATTTACAATCTTGATAATCGCTTCTTTAATCATTGTAAGTACCTCCCCTATGTTAGACTCATCTATATCACTTATAATGCAAGGAAATTTTCTACCATCATCGGCCCTTGAGGCGTCAAAATCGATTCGGGATGGAACTGCAGGCCGTAGACGGGATACTGCTTATGGCCGACGGCCATGATTTCACCATCTTCCGTATGGGCCAGGACTTCCAGTTCATCCGGCAAGGTATCCGGGTCGAGGGCCAGGGAATGATAGCGGCCGACGTCGACCTGTTCCGGCAGTCCCTTGAACAAGGGGCTGTCCGTCTTCAGCGTGGCGACGGATTGTTTGCCGTGCATGAGCTGCTTGGCATAGGTAATGGTACCGCCGTAGACTTCGCAGATGGCCTGATGACCTAAGCAGACGCCCAGGATGGGGACCTTGCCGGCGAAGTAGCTGATGGCCTGTTCGCAGATACCGGCATCGGCCGGACGGCCCGGTCCGGGAGAAATGATGAGGTGATCCGGACGCATGGCTTCGATGTCTTCGACGGTCTTTTCATCGTTGCGGATGACCGTGATATCCGGGTCGAACTGACCGAGGAGCTGGTAGAGATTATAAGAAAAACTATCGTAATTATCAATGAGCACTATCATTTGTCGATCCCTCCATTAGCCTGCTGCAATGCAATGACGACAGCTTTGGCCTTGTTCAGACATTCCTGATGTTCCTGTTCGGGGATACTGTCGGCGACGATGCCCGCGCCGGAGCAGGCGTAGACGTGATTTCCTTTCTTATAGGCCAGGCGGATGCCGATGCAGCAGTCCATATTGCCCGTAAAGTCGATATATCCGATGGCGCCGCCATAGACGCCGCGTTTATGGCCTTCCAGTTCGTCGATGATTTCGCAGGCCCGGATCTTCGGTGCCCCTGACAGGGTGCCGGCCGGCAGGACCGATGCAATGGCGTCGATAGCCGTCTTATCCTTGCGGATCGTGCTGTGAACGGTCGAACCGATATGCATGATATGAGAGAAACGCAGGACGTCGAGATAGCGTTCGACGTGAACGCTGCCAAATTCACTGATGCGGCCCAAATCGTTGCGGCCCAAGTCGACGAGCATGTTGTGTTCGGCCAGTTCCTTCGTATTGTGCAGGAGTTCATCTTCCAAGGCCTGGTCTTCTTCCGGCGTCTTGCCCCGCGGCCGCGATCCCGCCAGGGGGAATGTGAACAGGTCGCCGTTTTCCAGGCGGGTCAGCGTTTCCGGTGAAGAGCCGGCGAGCTCGATATCATCGCCGGAGAAGAAGAACATATACGGCGATGGATTGAGGGTCCGCAGGACGCGGTACGTATCGAGGAGGCTCCCCTCGGCTTCAGCGCTCAGGCGGTTGGCCAGGACGACCTGGAAAATATCGCCTTCGCGGATGTAGGTCTTGCCCTTTTCGACCATCTGGCAATATTCTTCTTTATTGAACAAAGGCTTGAAATCACTCTTGAGCTTCAACGGGATGTCCGGGGCCTTCTTGCCTTCCCGGATAAGGCTTTCCATGCGTTCCATTTCCAGGAGAGCCCGGTTATAATTTTCCTCGGCCGAGTCGAGGCGGACGTTGACGATAAGGTAAATCTGCTGTTTCAGGTTATCGAAGACGATGACCTTATCGAAGAGCATGAGGTCGAAATCGTTGAAGCCATCATCATCGACGGCATTGAGTTTCAGCGACGGTTCGGCGTATTTGATGAAATCGTAAGCAAAATACCCGACCAGTCCGCCTGTAAAGGGAGGCAGGTCCGAAAGGCGCGGCGCCTTATTGTCGGCTAGTATCTGGGAAATAAGCTGTTCCGGATGGTCCGTATGGATCTGGACTTCAGCGCCGGTCTTGATGTGGACCGTACCGTCCTTACAGTACAGACCCATCTGCGGATCATAGCCGATAAAGGTATAGCGGCCCCAGCGCTGGGAATCTTCCATGCTTTCCAGCAAATAGCAGTGAGAGCTGATGTTCTTGACGATGCGCAATACTTCGATAGGCGTGCGGACGTCGGCATACATGCTGCGGCAGATGGGCACGACCTTGTATTCACCTTGATATGCTTTTACCTGTTCCAGACTGAGCGTTTCCATATGAACCTCCTAAAAAAAGAATCCGTCCACGACAATGTTACTTGTCAAGGACGGATTAAGTTCCGCGGTGCCACCTTGTTTTAGGGGTTGAACCCTACTCTCGACGGAATACCAACATATTCCCGGCAACTGACGTATGCCAACACGTCGCAGAATACTCGGCCTTCCGGCTTTTGACTGCGCCCTCAGCGGTCCATTTAACGAGCTGCGTCGGCCGGCTCTCAGCATCCCGGCTCTCTGTACGTGCACGTCATCGTTTTTACTTCCGCCTCAATGGTTTCATGGACGATGTTCGGTTGATGGTTGTATGATACACCGCATTATGTAACCTGTCAAGGCCATTTTTGTCCACTATTTAAAGACAATCGTTTTACTAATAAAAAAAGCTTGTCGCGTACACGACAAGCTTTTTAGTGGCTAGTGGTCAGGGGTTAGTGGCTCACATGGCGTTACGAACCATGAGCCACCAACTGCTAATCCCTAGCGGCTAACTGCTAGAAAACTACATCATCGCGATGACCGGCGAGATGATGAGCAGGATACCGGCGAAGACGATGAGGACTAAGGAAATGCCTTTATACTTGTGCAGGGCATTGACCTTATAGACCAGGTAGGCCGGGATGAGGCAGGCAATGATGCCGAAAATCGGGCCCAGCAGGGTCAGGAGCTTGAGGACCGGTGCATTGAGGACGATGGCACCCCAGGCTACGGCTACGGCAAAGATGAGGATACCGTGGCGGACAACAGTCTTGCTGATTTTTTCTTCCGGGATGAAACGGCGCAGGATATTCATGGCAATACCCTGGCAGGCTTCACGGAAGCCAAGGAAGACACTGAAGAAGGCTGTCATAACGGCGAAGATGTTGAGGATAAGGCTGAAAATCTTGACGGCGCTGCCATCGAAACCTCTGGCGACGATAGCCAGAGCCGAAATGTTCTGGGAGTAAGCGATGACGGCCTGGTCATGGCCGAGAGCCAGGTTGAAGGACATGGCATACGAGAAAATCGTGATGAACAAGACGGAGAAAGCGATTTTCATAGCCCGCATGGCTTTATAACGGGCGACGTGAATCGATTTATTATGAGAGCGATAGGAAATGACCATCGGGCTGATGCTGGGAATGAAGAGAATCGAGGTCAGCGTGACCGGCAGCATGGCAATCGTATTCTTGACCAGGTAGCCCAGGTCCGGGAAGACACCGATATTGGCCAGGTTCCAGTGCTGGATCATGATGCCGCCCAAGCAGATGACGACTAACAATTTCGTCAGGACCATGAGCGTCGATACGCGGAACAAGAGCTGTTCGCCCCGGGAAGCGATGAGGACCATGACACAGATGATGGCTAGACCATATAAGGGGTTATCCGACAGGAGCGTATCGGTGACGCCGAAGGAAAATAAGAAGGACGCGCTGTCATTGGTCAAAGCTGTCGAATACATGAATACGCAGATGAGAATGCTCAGGAAGTAGAGGATCCCCAGGAGGAAGCCCCAGTTCTTCCCTAAATATCCGCTGATGACGCTGGGATAATCTTCACACCGCGGCGAATCGGCCAGGGTGTTGATAAACAACCGTTGTAAGAGATAAATAGCCGGATAGGCGATGATGGCCGAGAATAAATAGACCCACACGCCGACCAAACCGACCTGGACAGGTAAAAAGACGATGCCGGCGCCGATGGCCATGCCGATACTCATAATAATCCAGCCCCAGTCCGTACTGTCGAACTTGACGGCTTCTTTCCATTGTGCATCTGTCATGCCCGCCTGCCGGGCCAATGCTGCTGATGAGTTCATATGAATTACCTCCTGTGGCAAATACAACCAAACGATGATGTCCCCTCTGATACTACATTTTTCTCCCCTGTCGCCGTTCTCTTTCTCAATTTCTTTTCATATACATTTCTGCTATGGTTTATAAGTGGGTTTTATTTAAAACCATAAAATTTAATGTATAGTCCGGCGTTTCACCTTTTACTAAAACGTTCTATTTCATACTTAAAGTATAGCATGGAAGGTGTAACCTGTAAAATATTCATTGTGCAATTTACTTTCATAGGAATTTCCTATGACAATAAGATGTTTCCTTTAATTTTTTTCTATCTCTTTGCGCTTTTCCATCATATTGAGAATAACTTATTCTCACTTTTCCAGCATAGCCATAAATAACTGTCCTTTCCAAAAAGTCAAATTTAGATAGATTTTCTTTATATTTTTTATGTCACATCAGAGAGCTTCTTTTCACTTTTTTGCCATTATCTATTCTGTATTTTCATTTTAAATATTCCTTTATTGTATCAAAAAGTCATAACTTTTCCCTATTTTTTTATTTTGATACAATAAAGGGAGCAGAAACGATTCTATAGGTACCGTTGATATTCGAGGTGTTTCATTATGACTTTACAGCAACTTCGTTATATTCTGGAGTTATCAAGGCACAATTCCATTTCGGCTGCAGCCCATGCCCTGAATATCTCCCAGCCCAGCCTGAGCACGGCTATCAAAGATTTGGAAAAAGAGTTTTCCCTGACCCTGGTCGAACGGAACCGCCACGGCATCACCTTCACGCCAGCAGGACTGGAATTTCTCCATTACGCCGGCCATATCCTGTCCCATGCCGAAGCCATGCACGACCATTTCCAGGCAGAAAAAAAACAGGACCTGCCTCAGGTCCTGTCCATTTCATCCCAACACTATCCTTTCGCCGATGAAGCCTTCATCCATGCTCTGCAGCACGTCCCGCCGAACGCGGCCTGCACGTTCACCCTGCGCGAAGGCCGGACGTCGCAAGTCATCCATGACGTCGTCACCCGCGAAAGCCAGCTGGGCATCCTCTTCTTATCCCACATGAACGCCCGTTTCCTGAAGGACTTGTTCCACAAGAATAAGCTGGAATTTACGCCTCTCTGCGCCTTCACGCCCTGTCTCTATGTCCGCAGCGGCCATCCCCTGGCAGAATTTTCTCACGTCGTTCCCGGCCAATTCAGCAGCTATCCTTGCGTCCGCTTCGAACAAGGTCACGACAAATCGCAGTTTTCCGAAGAACTGCTCCTGCCCAACCGGGCCAGCCGCCAGTGCATCTACGTCACCGATCGGTCGACGCTGTTCAGCATCATCCGGGCCACCGACGCCTACACCATCGGTACGGGTCACGCAGCCCCATCCATCATCGGCCGCCACCTCGCAGTCATCCCCATCGAAAATCCCCTGGACACGATGACCGTAGGCTGGATCAAGATGGCAGGAGAACCCCTGTCCGAAGAAGCTTCCCACTACATCACCATCCTGACGGACTTGTTGAGAGGACGGGAGAATAAGGAATAGTGGCTTGTGGCTCGTGGTTCGTAATCCGTAGGGGCCGTCCCAAAGGGCGGCCCGCTTAATTCCTTGCAAACAAAAAGGCGCTGTCGCGATGCGACAGCGCCTTTTTTCATTTACAACGAACTATTTATTTTTCATCATATGCTTTTGTCAGGCGGACATAGCCTTCGTAACGGTCTTTGGCATCTTCTTCGGTCTTTTCGAAGAGAGCTTCTGCCGTATCCGGGAAGGTGCGCTGCAAGGACGAGAAGCGTGTTTCGCCCATGAGGAAGTCGCGGAAGTTAGCTGTCGGCGGCTTGGAATCAAGGATGAAGGGGTTCTTGCCCTGTTTCTTCAATTCCGGATTATAGCGCCACAGATGCCAGTAACCGGCTTCGACCGCCCGTTTTTCTTCGAGCTGGCTCTGACCCTGGCCGACTTTCAGGCCGTGGTTAATGCACGGTGCATAGCCGATGATCAGGGACGGGCCGTTATAGGCTTCTGCTTCTTTGAGGGCCTTCATGAACTGGTTCTTGTCGGCACCCATAGCGACTTGAGCGACGTAGATATAACCGTACTGGGCTTCCATCATGCCCAAGTCTTTCTTACGCGTCTTCTTGCCGGACGCAGCGAACTGAGCCACAGCGGCCGTCGGCGTGGCTTTAGATGCCTGGCCGCCCGTATTGGAGTAGACTTCCGTATCGAAGACCAGGACGTTGACGTCTTCGCCCTGAGCCAGGACGTGGTCCAGGCCGCCATAACCGATATCGTAAGCCCAGCCGTCGCCGCCGAAGATCCACTGGCTGCGTTTGACCAGGAACTGTTTCATATCATAGACCTGTTCCAGTGCCGGTTTGCCGTCTTTTTCAGCTTCCAAGAGGGCAATGACCTTATCCGAGCGTTCGCGGGTCCCTTCGCTTTCAGCCTTGTGTTCTTTCCATTCCGTAAAGGCTGCCTGCAGTTCCGGGCTGGCCACATCCATAGCGGCATCGATGTACTGTTCCAGCAGTTTCCGTTCCGTCTTTTCAGCCAGCATCATGCCAAAGCCATATTCTGCGTTGTCTTCAAAGAGGGACGTCGACCAAGCCGGGCCATGGCCCTGAGCGTTCTTGGTATAGCCGCAGTCCGGTGCACTGCCGCCCCAGACGCTGGAGCAGCCGTGAGCGTTGGCAATCATCATGCGGTCGCCGAAGAGCTGGGTGACGACTTTACAATACGGCGTTTCAGCACAGCCTGCGCAAGCGCCGGTGAATTCGAGGAGCGGCTGTTCGAACTGGCTGCCGATGACGGTATTCTTGTCCATCGGGTTGGCTTTCGCCGGCAAATCGATGACATAATCCCAAAGAGCGGCTTTGTATTCTTCGTCGTCGAAAGGTTTCATGATCAAGGCCTGTTTCGGGCAGACATGGGTACAGCTGCCGCAGCCCAGGCAGTCCATGACGGAAACGATGATATTGTATTTGTACCCCGGAGCCACTTTGATTTCTTTATCCTGGTAGCCTTTCGGAGCCTTAGCGGCTTCATCCGGCGTCATCAGGAAGGGACGGATAGCGGCATGAGGGCAGACGAAGGAACACTGGTTACAGCCGATACATTTTTCAGCATCCCAGCTCGGTACGAACATAGCGACGCCGCGTTTTTCTTCGGCGCAGGTCCCCGTCGGCCAGCGGCCGTCTTCGATGCCGTCATAAGCGCTGACCGGCAGGTCATCGCCTTCAAGGGCATTGACAGGGATGGAAAATTCGCGGAAGAATTTCGTATGTTTCGACATATCAACCGGTTCATCGACAGCATCAGCCCAGGCGGCCGGTACATCGACTTTGACGATAGCCGACAGGCCCTGATCAATGGCTTCATTGTTCATGTCGACGATGTTCTGGCCTTTCTTGCCATACGATGCGACGACGGATTCTTTCAATTTAGAGATAGCCAGGTCCAAGGGGATGACATCTGCCAGTTTGAAGAAGGCCGACTGCATGATCATGTTGATGCGGCCGCCGAGACCGATTTTCTGAGCAATGCCGACGGCGTCGATGATATAGAACTGGACGTCGTTGCGGGCAATGGCACGTTTTAATTTAGCCGGCAGTTTTTCGTCCAGTTCTTCCGGTTTCCAGACCGTGTTGAGCAGGAACGTACCGCCCTTTTTGATGCCCCGCAGGAGGTCGAAGCCATGGACATAGGACTGGCGGTGGCAGGCGATGAAGTCGGCATTATTGATGAGGTACGGCATCTGGATCGGCGTATCGCCAAAGCGCAGGTGCGATACGGTGACGCCGCCGGATTTCTTGGAGTCATAAGCGAAATATGCCTGGGCATACATGTCAGTGTTATCGCCGATGATCTTGATGGCACTCTTGTTGGCACCGACCGTACCATCGGAACCGAAGCCCCAGAACTTGCAGGCTTTCAGGCCTTTGCCGCCTGTCGTGATGCCTTTGACGCGCGGCAGGGATTTATAGGTAACATCATCGACGATGCTCAAGGTGAAGTCGTTCTTCGGTTCAAAGGCCTTGAGGTTTTCAAAGGCAGCGACGACGTCGCCCGGCAAGAATTCTTTCGATGCGATACCATAACGGCCGTGGTAGACCTTCGGTGCATTGTCAGCTACGGCAAAAGTAGCGGCTACGCTGTGATAGAGCGGTTCGCCGTTGGCACCGGTTTCTTTCGTGCGGTCCAGGACGGCGATTTTCTTGACCGTATTCGGCAGAGCAGCCAGGAAATGTTTTTCCGACCACGGACGGAACATGTGGACGTTGATGCAGCCGACCTTTTCGCCTTTGGCGACGAGCATCTTGACCGTTTCTTCGATAGTCTGGGAACCAGAACCCATGGAAACGAGGACAAATTCGGCATCCGGTGCGCCGGTATAATTGAACAGATGGTATTCACGGCCCGTGATTTCGCTGATTTTCTGCATGTAGCCTTCGGCGACATCGGGGACGCGGTCATAGAATTTATTGAGGGCTTCGCGGTGCTGCATAAACGTTTCAGCTGGTTCGCAGAAAGAAATGGCTTCCGGATTATCCGGGTTCATGCCGCGTTTGCGGAAGGCCCGGACGGCGTCCATATCGAGGAGAGGACGGAGTTTTTCATACGGCAGGACTTCGATTTTCTGGATTTCGTGGGATGTGCGGAAGCCATCGAAGAAGTTGATGATCGGGATACGACAGGAAATCGCCGTTGCATGGACGACAGCTGCCAAGTCCATAATTTCCTGGACACTCGATTCACACATCATGCTGATGCCCGTGCCGCGCATAGCCATGGCATCGTCATGACCGGCAAAAATCGTATAGCCGTTGGTAGCGACCGTACGGGAGGCGACATGGAAGACGCCGGGCAGGAGTTCACTAGAAATCTTGAACATGTTGCTGAGCATGATCATCATGCCCTGGGAAGATGTAAAGGTCGTCGTCAAGGCGCCAGTGTTCAAAGCACCGTGCATGGCACCGGCAGCCCCTTTTTCAGACTGCATTTCCTGAACCTGGACAGTCGTACCGAATAAGTTCTTACGGCCATGGGCGGCCCATTCATCGACGTGTTCCGCCATCGGCGACGACGGCGTTATCGGGAAGATGGAAGCCAGTTCGGTAAAGGCGTAGGCAATATAAGCCGCAGCTTCGTTGCCGTCCATTGTCTTGAAAATTTTCTTTGCCATAGTACTTGTTCCCCTTTCTGTAAAACCTGATAAATGAAAGAATCCGTGTACACTTAGGAGTCATCTGATAGATTGCGCAGATAAAATCATCATTTTTCACTATGTGACTAAGGTATTTTCTAGATGACTATTTGTTATCTTCATTGTACTATTTCGAAAAAATTTATGCAAGGCCTTTCTAGTAAAACGTTCATCTTATGCCGATTTTGTCTAAAAGCGTGAATATTCATGAAAAAGAATCATAAAAAAAGAGGCTGTCAAACGAGACAGCCTCTTTTTTAGTTCGTAGTTTGTAGTTTTCAGTTTTTAGTGACTGGATAGTTAAAAATTTAAAACTCTCTACTACCTGCTACAAACTCTGGACTATAAACTATTTATGCCCAGATGGATTTCATGAGCTCTTTGTACGATTCGCCGAGGTGGCGGATGATGACGTCGAACATGGCGTAAATCAAATCACCATCGACTTCATCGTCTTTGAGGAGGACGCACGTGTCGAGGATGAGGTTGCCTTCATCGTCGATGTAGTATTTAAAGGATTTGTACTGCTTATTGTACGTGTTGAGCAGCTTGAGGACAGCCGCTTCATTGTCATCGTGCAGGACCTTCGGTGCTACCAGGACGCGGATCATGCCGTAAATGCTGGTATCGAGGATGACGATGAGGGGCAGGCGGTTGCCGTTGATGTCAGCAGCCGACCGGAAGACGACCGTCTGGAACTGGTCATCTTTGATTTCATCTACCGTAAAGGCTTTGATTTCTTTTTCGTCGAGATATTTTTTAAAGTTTTCAGCTTTCTTGTTCATTGGAAAACACTCCTTTTTTTTACAAATAACGCTTCGATTTTATTATACCCCATTTTTATAGCGTTTGTCATAAGAAAAAGGCTCGCCGCTATGCAGCAAGCCTTTTTCTTATTAGGAGAGGAGTAGTTTTTCGAGGATCGGGTCTAATTCTTCCGGTGTCGTGCTGGGTTCAAAGCGCTGGACCTGGCTGCCGTCCCGGTTGATGAGGAATTTGGTGAAATTCCATTTGATGCCGTTGCCCTGGGCATTGTCCGGATAGTGTTCGGAAACGACCTTCTGGATGAGCTGGCCGCTTTCTTTATCCGTTTCGTAGCCTTTGAAGGGTGCGGCTTCTGTAAGGTATTGGTACAGAGGTGCTGCCTGTTCACCGCGGACGTCGATCTTGGCGAAAAGCGGGAAGGTGACGCCGTGGTTGAGGCGGCAGAACTGTTCGATGTGCTGGTTGTCTTCCGGATCCTGTTCCAGGAACTGGTTGCACGGGAAGCCGAGGATGACCAGGCCTTTATCCTTATATTTCTGATATAAGGCTTCCAGGCCGTCGTACTGCGGCGTAAATCCACATTTGCTGGCTGTATTGACGATGAGCAGGACCTTATCTTTATACTGGCTCAGGGATACATCGTGTCCCTGGATATCTTTGACCGTGAAATCGTATACGTTCATGACGGGCCTCCTTCGGACTTATAATTCGTGGATGACGCAGCCGCCAAATTCTGGCGAGCAAGTAGCGCCATCGAGGGACGGAGCTTCTTTGACGGCGAAGGATTCTTTCCACAGGCCGTGGAGATTGCAATATGCATAGACTTCACCGGCATCGCCCGTTTCAAATTCAGCCTTCGGTTCTTCACCGGGTTTCAGGTAGCGGATGTCGACGCCGTTGTCATCGACGAGGGCAATCCATTCGATGTAATGCTTTTCTTCCATCGGGTGTGTCACCGAACCGACATGGACTTCCAAGTGGCCATCGATTTTCTGGATAGCCGGTACGTGTTTTTCTTTAGCTGCGTCGACAGTGTCGGCGACGAGATGAGTCAATTCCTGGCCGGCATAGATGAGTTTTTCCGGTACTTGCGTGCCTACAGATATTAAAACGCTGCCATCTTTATCGTTACGGTAAAATTCTACGTGTTTCATATGGGTTCCTCCTTTGGGGCCTGACCCCTGACTAAGGTACAATATATATATGAGAAGTTGTTTCTTAATTAATAATTGTTTTTCTTTATGTGCTCATTATAGACTAAATCGGTACACTTGTCAATAACGGAGAACGATTATTTTTTATTATTTTTTCTTAATATCCAAATCGAGGCTGTGCGGGTCTTTTTTCAGGGCTTTCATCCGTTCCCTCGTCGTCCGGCTGGCACCGCCCCACTTGAGGACCAGGCCGCCGTTGACGCTCCATGTCGGCGTCATATTGGAGCCGGACCGCCGCGTCAATTCGCCCCAGACAGAATTTCCCTGTCCCAGCGACAAAGAAGAGCCGAAAGTCATATCGTACCAGGTATACGTCTTGGACCCGACATCGCCAGAAAGAGATGCTGTATTTCCCTGGTCCAGGGTCCCTGTCGTCGTGCCGTCCAGAGCCCGCTGGACGCCGAAGCGACCGTAGAGCAGGCCGGCATGGCCGTTGACCGAATAGGCTTTCCCGGCCATGATGCCCAGGCGGCCGCTTACATAGGGCTTATTCCCGGATCGGTAAGTCACGGCATCGCCGCTGATCGTATAAGGAAAGACATAGCCCAGGGACAGGCCGGCCTGGGGTTCCCAGAAGAACTGCTTGGGCAGGAGCCGTGTTTCATAATAACGGATGCCCGCGCCTAACAGCCAGGTCCGATAGTTGACCAAGTCGCTGTTCCCGTCAGTATCGCTGTAGGACACGGTATGCTGCAGCTGCGACAGGCGGATGACGGCATCGCCATGGCGGTCGCGTTTATCGCCCCATTCCACGGCAAAGCCGCCGCCATATTCTTTCATCGAGTCCGACCCGCTGCCATAGGGCTGGATGCCGTTTTTCCCATCGGTATAGACATTGGACGTGCTCATCGTATAAAAAGCCCCCTGGTGGAGGGTCCCGCCCCAGCGGGCCATGTTGTGCGGCGATTCGTAGCCGATGAGGGTCGCACTATAGTCCTGGCTGTAAGACAGGCTGCCATAATCCGGGAAGGTATAGCTGCGGTAATCGGTCTTGACCCACCAGCCCGTGTCATCAGATGGTTCCAGCAGGTCCTTGTAGGCCGTGAAACGGTTGTCATCAGACCGGCGCCAGAGAAGATCCGACGCCATCTGATAAAACGTCGCCGTCCCGGCCTGTGTCGCCGCCAGGGACCGGCCGGCAGACTGCCAGTCCGCGCCCTGTACGGCATCTGCTCCCGCCAGATAAGTCAGGGCCATAAAGACGATTATACAGTTACGCAACCTAGGCAGACTGAATTTCATGACAAACCTCCCGAGAGGATTTATAGTTCCTTTCTCGTTAAATCAAATTATAGCGGCGGCAGCCCTGTTCTTCACAGCAGCGCAAGGTACCGTGATCGACGAGGTATTCGATATGGGCCAGCGTTTCGCCCAGGGCGAACCACTTCTGCGTCGGCGGGAAATCCTTCCACTTCTTGCCGCGCATGGACCAGGTCATATGCGGGGCGATTTCGTAAGCCGTGCTGTGCGGATAGCACTTTACCAGATGGCATATTTCGGCCAGGCGGCGGTCGTGATGGGCCATGATTTCATCAATACGGCCGACAATAGACGTATCGCCTTCGCGATGCCCTGGCAGGGCCAGCCGGACGGGCAGGTCGCGGACCTTCTGTAAACTTTCGAGATAACGCTGCAACGCGTGTTTCATATGATACCAGACCTGGATGTTCGGCGTAATGTCGAAGAGGATGTGGTCACTCGTAAAGAAAACCTGCTCTTTCGCCAGGTACAGGCAGCACAGCCCCGGCGTATGGCCCGGCGCGTGAATGACCTGTAAATCGCAGCCGGCCAGATGAAGGTGGTCTCCGTCCTGGACGGTCGTCACCGGGAAATGAGGGTCCGGCGAAAAGGTCCGGGCCTGGTTGGAAAACTGGGTCCTGATTTCTTCCGGTGGCATGCCTTCGCGCATGAAATTGTCTTCAGCCGCCTTCCATGTCGAGCCGTCCTCGGAATCGACGAGATACTGGTAATCGACGGGATGCATGTAAACAGGGCAGCCGGCAGCGGCAAAAAGGCCGACAAGGCCGCTGTGGTCGGCGTGGAGATGGGTGATGAACAGGGCCGTATCGGATTGTAAACGGATACCCAATTCTTGTAAACCCTGGCCCAAGGCCCGTTTACATTCAGGGCGGTTGAAACCCGTGTCGATGACCAGATTGCCAGACGGCCCTTTGATGACATAAGCATTGAGATATTGCAAGGGGTTGTCGGGCAGATCGACGCGGATACGGTAAATATCGGGATGAGAATAGACTTGCTGGATCATAGGGCCTCCTTTTAAGGAATCAGGCGGGCCGCCCTCTGGGACGGCCCCTACGGATAAAGGCCTTTAAATTTAAAACCATTTGCTAACCACTAACCACTAGCTGCTAACCACTTAAAAGGGCTTGTCGCACATGCGACAAGCCCTTTTCTTATTTCTTCTTCTTTGGGTTATAGCGATTCATGCCTTTGTCGACGCCGAGGCTCAGGCAGCCTTCGATGGCTGTGGCCGCGTCTTCGATGCCCTGCTGGTAGGCTTCGCGGAGTTCTTCCGGGAAAGGAGTCAGGACATGGTCGACGACGTCATGGTGCGGCAAGGGCCGGCCAATGCCGACGCGGAAGCGGGTAAAGTCCGTACAGCCGTTGGCGAAAAGGCTCTTGATGCCGTTATGTCCGCCATCGCTGCCGTTCTTGCGGATCCGCAGGCGGCCGACGGCCAGGTCCATATCGTCATACGCGACGTAGACGTCAGGCTGGTCGATCTTATACCAGCGCATGAGCGGGCCGACGGCGCGCCCGCTTTCATTCATGTAAGTCTGCGGCTTGACCAGGATAATTTTTTCACCGTTCACGGTAGTCTGGGCTACGAGGGCGTCCATCTTATCCTGCCACAAGGTCACATTCCAGCGCTTGGCTAATTCATCGACGACACGGAAACCCGTGTTGTGTTTCGATTCTTCATATTGACGGCCCGGATTGCCCAGGCCAACGATCATATGCACGATGGATTTCCTTATTTGTCGAAGAGACGGCTTACGGAAACGTCGTGGAAGATGCGCATGATAGCTTCACCGAGGAGCGGTGCAACCGAAAGGACTTTGATCTTGTCGATCTGTTTTTCCGGCGGCAAGGGGATGGTGTTGGTGATGATCAGTTCGGAAATGACCGATTTCTGGATGCGTTCGACAGCCGGATCGGTGAGGACGGCATGAGCGCAGGCAGCAAAGACACGGGAAGCGCCCATTTCTTTCAGGGCTTTGGCGCCACCGCACAAGGAACCAGCCGTATCGACGATGTCGTCGACGAGGATGCAGGTCTTGCCTTTGATGTCGCCAATGATGTTCATGACTTCAGCAACGCCCGGACGGGGACGGCGTTTTTCAATGATGGCGATCGGTGCATTGACGCGGTCAGCCAGATCGCGGGCACGCGTTACGCCACCGAGGTCAGGAGATACGACGACGATGTCGCCCATATCCGTTTCTTCTTTCTTCTGATTGATGTATTTGGCAATGATGGAAGCCGAGCCGAGGTGATCGACAGGAATGTCGAAGAAACCCTGGATCTGGCCGGCATGCAAGTCCATGGTAACGACGCGGGTGATGCCGGAGGTCGTCATCAAATCAGCAACCAGTTTGGATGTAATCGGTTCACGGCCGCGGGTCTTGCGGTCCTGACGTGCATAACCATAATACGGAACAACGGCGGTAATGTGTTTAGCCGAAGCGCGTTTGAGGGCATCTGCCATGATGAGCAGTTCCATGAGGGTATCGTTGGCCGGCTGGCATGTCGGCTGGATGACGAATACGTCCTTACCGCGGACACTTTCGTCGATCATGACCTGGATTTCGCCGTTGTTGAATTTGCCAACAAAGGCTTTGCCCAGTTCCAAACCGAGGTAATCGGCAATTTCCTTAGCCAATTCCGGATTGGCATTCCCCGTAAAAATCTTCAGCTTTTTCCCGTCTTCGTAACTCATAGTGAGCCTCCCTGTGTAAGTAGTGATTAATATTATTTTTTATATGTATCTTCCTTGACCCAGCCTTCAATGTTACGCTGCCGTGCCCGGGCAACGGATAAGGCTTTGGCCGGAATATCTTTGGTAATGGTCGAGCCGGCGCCGACATAGGCGTAATCGCCGACTTTGACCGGTGCGACCAGGTTGCTGTTGCAGCCTACGAAGGCATGGTCGCCAATGGTTGTGCGGTGCTTGATCTTGCCGTCGTAATTGACAGTGATCGTGCCGCAGCCGATATTGACACCGCTGCCGACATCGCTGTCGCCGATGTAGCTGAGATGCGGCAATTTCGTGCCGTCGCCGACAATGGAGTTCTTGACTTCCATGTAGTTGCCGACCTTGACCTGATTGCCAATGACCGTATTCGGCCGGAAATGGACGAACGGGCCGATTTCGCAGCCGTTCTTGATTTCGCAGTCATGAGCATACATGAACTGGACATGGTCGTCGTCGCCCATCTTGACGTTAGTCATGCGGACATACGGACCGACCTGGCAGCCTTCGCCGATGATTGTATCGCCTTCGAGGATCGTACCCGGATAGAGGACGGTGTCGCGGCCGACGGTAACCGTCGTGTCTACATAGGTATTATTGGGGTCAATGATGGAGACGCCATCGGTCATGAGTTCATCCAGTTTACGCTGGCGCAGGACCCGTTCGGCTTCGGCCATCTGCTGACGCGAGTTTACACCGAGCGTTTCCGCATAGGACGGTGCGGCAAAGGCACTGACGACCTTGCCTGCCGATACGAGCATGCCGATGATATCGGTCAGATAATATTCACCTTGGGCATTGTCATTGGTGACGTTGTGAAGCATATCCCACAAGAGAGACATATCAAAACAGTAAATGCCGGCGTTTACTTCGTCTACAGCCAGTTCTTCCGGCGTACCGTCTTTCTGTTCGACGATTTTGACGACCTGCCCTTTTTCATCACGGATGACGCGGCCGTATCCCGTCGGATCCGGCATGTGCGCCGTCAGGACCGTCGCAGCTGCGCCGCTCTGTTCATGACAGTGGATAAGGGCTGTAAACGTTTCCTTCGTGACCAGCGGCGTATCGCCACAGGTGACAAGGAGGGTGCCAGCTTCACCCTGGAGCAGCGGTTCGGCCTGCAGGACAGCGTGGCCTGTGCCGAGCTGTTCTTTCTGCATGACCGTTTCGGCCTGGTCACCGAGGTAATCCCGGACCGTTTCACCGCCAAAACCGACGACGACGACCTGGCGCTGTGTCCCGGCTGCTTTGACAGCCCGCAGTACCTGTTCGACCATCGGGACACCGCCGACTTTGTGCAAAACCTTGGGGAACTTCGACTTCATACGCGTCCCCTTGCCGGCAGCGAGGATAAGTGCAATAGTATTTTTCATCCAGTTATAGCCTCCCTGAATTCCATAACTATATAATGTCCTTTTAAGGATAACACAAAACGGGGCGAAAAAAAAGAGGCAGTCCCATAAAGACGCCTCTTTTATCCAATAGCTCGTATTAACCTAATACATAGACAACGACATCGCGACGGCCGAAGTCCAGGGCTTCGCTGGTCGAATCCATGGCCAGGTCGATGCGGTCGCCAACGATGGCTCCGCCCGTATCGGCAGCTACGGCATAGCCATAGCCTTCAATGTAGAGCTGCGAGCCGAGAGGGATGACATCAGGGTCGACAGCGACCATGCCGCGCTGGAGGTACTGGCCCGTTGCCGTGTAGCCATCACCGCCGCCATCGGCAGCCGTATAAGCCGTAGCTTCCATGACAAGACGACGCTGATAGCCTTCTGTCGAAGACGATTCTTCAGGAATCGGACGGCCGCTGGCTTCCGACAGAGCTTCCATGGTCTGGGAGCCGACGACACCGTCTGCCGTAAGGCCGTGGTCAGCCTGGAACTGTTCGACAGCAGCTTCTGTCGAAGGACCAAAATCGCCATCAGCACTGCCGGACAGATAGCCCGTGTCCTGAAGCATATATTGAACGCTCTGTACGACAGAGCCACTCATACCCATTTGAACGCTGGCACAGGCCAGGGATGTAAACGCAAATATGCAGATTGTTGTCATTAATATCAGTATACGATTTCTCAAAAAACCACCTCTTTGAACGAACACAATATCAAGTACGTCCTGAATTATAGCAAACTTCCCACCATAAGTCAAAAAAATTGATAATTATAATTCATTTTCGATGATTTTATACCCTATTCTGCACGTTATCCAATCAGTATATGGCCGTTAATGCTCAACTTTGAGTTGTGTTTTTTAGTACCTGGTGCTAGTTTTTTATAATTATTATGCATTTTTACCTATTTCAAGACTTTGTCTTCTCCACAATATTTCTTATGGATTCGGCCCCTTCGACAGAATCCGTAAGGACATAAAGGTAGTCCCCTGCGCGCAGACACGTATCGTCATCGGGGATGATGTCACCACTGCCGCGCTTGACATCGACGATGACCGTATGAGCCGGCCAGGCGATGCGGCCGATATATTTCCCATCGGCTTGACTGCCGCTGGATACGGTCAATTCCAAGAGATTCCGCCGTTCTTCCGACGATAAGACAGGCTTATTCTTGGCCAAGTTCCGTTGCAGCAGGGCTTCGTAAATCGGTTCGCCCTGACAGAGCTGGGCTACGACCAAAGCGACCAGTGACGCCGTACAGAGGACGAGCAGGTGTTCATAAGAGCTGGTCATTTCCATGATGAGAATCGTTCCCGTAACCGGTGATTGTACCGAGGCCGCAAAAAAAGCAGCCATGGAGATGACGACGATGTTAGATAAGTAATACGAAGAGATGAGGCCCAGCTGCATGAAGACGATGCCCGTAATGCCGCCCGTCAAAGCCCCCAGGACCAGCATGGGCAGGAAGAAGCCGCCAGGAACGCCGCAGCCATAGCTGACCAGGGTAAAGAGGAACTTCCCGATGAGCAGGCCGGCAAAGAGTTTCAGCGACAAGGGCAGCGTATAAAGACTGTTGACTAGGTCGTTGCCGCCGCCAAGGACTTCGGGGAAGACATAGCCCAGTACGCCGGCCATGCATAAGGCAAAGGCAATGCGCATATATTGATTGCGAAAAACGGGTAAGTCATAAAAATAATGAATATTCAGCAAGCCTTTATTGAAAATAACGCCCGCAAAACCGATAATAATTCCTAAAATAACTACAATCCACATGTACCGGAGAGGAAAGGGCGGCAGCATGCCGAAATGGAAGACTGGCGCCCGGCCAAAGACGTAACGGCTGACCATGGTAGCCAATAGGGCCGCTGCCATGGACGGTGCCAGGACGACACCGGAAAAATTGCGGTGCAGTTCCTCCAGGGCAAACATGACGCCTGCCAGTGGCGCATTGAAAGCCGCCGCCAGGCCGGCGCTGGCACCGGCCGTGATGAGATAGCGTTCTTCCATCCGCGTCCGGCCGAAGGCCCGGCTCAAGCCCTGGGCGGTGACGGCACCGATCTGGATGGACGGTCCTTCGCGGCCCAGGGACAGGCCCAGGCCGATGCCGACGATGCCGCCGACGAGCTTGACCCAGAGGATGCGCAGCCAGCGCATGCGGATGGCCCCTAAGATGACGCCTTTTACCTGTGGGATGCCGCTGCCGCCGGCATTGGGTTCATACACGCCCAGACGCCATAAGAGCAGGGCCGCGGCCAGTAAGACAGCGAACCAGCCCAGGTTCAGGAGTATGCCGCCGCTGGCCAGGACATTGGCATAGATCCATTGGCGCCAAACCGTCCCCATTTCCAGGCCCCAGCGAAAAAAACTGATAACGGTTCCCGATAATATTCCGACTAAAATGCCTTCAAAAAAAAGGCGCAGCCGGAACCGCGGCCAATGGTCCAGAGCCCGCAGAGCCGCTTCTAACTGTGTATCGACATGCATATCTTTCACAATCCTTTCTATTCGTATGACAAAATTATACCACAAGTACTGCGGCTTTCGCAGGCCCTCGAAGGCCTTCTCCAGGTCTTATTATAGTAATATAGAAAAAAATCCGCTGTCGGTGGCAGGATTTTTTGTTTTATTATAGAATAATATATACATATATAGAAAATGCATCCGGCTCAATAAAGGGGGACTGTCCTATGAACGATAGATACACACCGACATTTAATATTCACGAAGCAGTGCGCAAGACCTTGCCGTATATGATGGAAATGCGCGAGTATTTCCATGCCCATCCGGAATTGAGCGAAAAGGAATTTGATACGTGCAAGACAATTTTCCAGGAACTGTCCCTCATGGGCATTGAAGACGTCAAGATCATCGCCGGTACGGGCGTCACCGGCCTGATCCACGGCGCCCTGCCCGGTCCGGTCATCCTCTTGCGGGCCGACATTGACGCCTTGCCGCTGACAGAAAAATTCGACTGCCCTTATTCATCCCTCGTCGACGGCGTCATGCACGCCTGCGGCCATGACGGCCATGCCGCCAACCTGCTGGGCGTCGCCAAAATCCTCAACAAGCATAAAGACTGCCTGCGCGGCACGATACGCCTGGCCTTCCAGCCTGCCGAAGAAGGCAATGGCGGCGCAGCCCGCATGATCGACGCCGGTATCCTCAACAATCCCCGCGTCGACTACGCCCTGGGCCTGCACGTCGCCGGCAGCCTGCCGAAAGGTTATGTCGGCATCGGCCGCGGCGAAATCTCGGCCTCCTGCGACGACTTCACCATCACCCTCCACGGCCGCGGCGGCCATGGTTCCCAGCCGTCCCTGTGCATCAGCCCGATCCAGATGGGCATCGACATCATCCAATCCGTCCAGAACTTCGTCTACAACTGCCACGCTGACGGCGACGGTGTCGTCCTCACGTTCGGCCAGTTCCAGGCCGGCCATAATCCGAATGTCATCCCGGAAACGGCCGAATTGAAAGGGACCCTGCGGACCTATGATGAAACCAAGCGGCACCGCATCCTCGCCGCGTTGCAGGCCATCCTGGAAAACGTCACGACGACGTACGGCGGCACCTTCGACCTGGACGTCGTCCCCTTCTCGCCGGTCTGTGTCAACGACGACGGCGTCACCGACCGGGTCGTCCACATTTTACAGGACCACTGTGCAGACCGGGTCGACCTGGTTCCCTTGAAACGCGGTTCCGGCTCGGAAGACTTCGCCTACTTCAGTGCTGCCGTCCCCAGTTCCTTCTATTACGTCGGCGTCTACAGCAATGAACCCGTCATCGGCCATTCGCCGGAATTCCACTGGGACAGCAATGCTTTGAAGTACATGTGCGAAACGATGCTCAACATCGTCTATTACTTTGAAAGCTATCAGTAAAATTACGAGTTGTTTAATTTCATATTGAGCGTATAATGAGGGTTATCCATCTCGAAAAGGAGTGATACCCCTCATGGTTTTCTGGTTCATCATCGAACACACGATGCTTCCCATTTTCTTTCTCGTCGTCCTCGGCTATTTCCTCGACAAGAAATTCCATCTCGACGTCAAGACCTTATCGAAGCTCATGTTTTTCTTGGTCATCCCCAGTTTCATCTTTACCAATATTTATACGACCCAATTCCCGGCGACGAGTATCAACATCATCGCCGCCATTGCCGTCTTCATGGTCATCTGCTTCATCATCGCCAACATCGTCGCCCGCATCCGCCATTACGACGCAGCCATGCTGGAATCATGCCGCAACGCCTTCATGTTCAACAACACGGGCAACCTCGGCGTCGCCTTGATCATCCTCGTCTTTTCCCATGAGCACTTCGTCGTCAACGGCCAGACGCCGTATCTGGCCGAAGCCATGGTCGTCCAGATCATCATCTTCATGATCCAGAGCATCTCCCTCAACACCCTCGGCCTTTACCAGGCCGGCCGGGGCCGCCTGACGGCCCGGGATACGCTGTCCGTCATGTTCCACATGCCCCTGCTCTACGTCCTGGCCGCCGCCCTCATCGCCCGTTACGTCGGCTGGGATGCGAAGGACTTCTTCTTATGGCCCATCATGGAAATGGCCAGCAAGGCCCTCCTGCCCCTGGCCATGGTCAGCATCGGCGCCCAGTTATCGCAGACGAAGATCCATTGGCTCGACAATGATGTCTGGATTGTCAGCATCCTCAAGATGACGGCCCTGCCCCTCATCGGCCTGGCCATGATCTATATCGCCAACGCCTTCCGGCCCGGCACGTTCACCGCCGTCAGCGCTACGGTCTTCCTCATCTACTGCGCCATCCCGACAGCCGTCAATACGGCCTTGTTCGCCATCGAATTTGACAACAATCCCGATTATGCCACGCAGGTCGTCATGAATACGACGGCCCTCAGCGCCGTATCCCTGACCTTCTATATTTTCCTGGGACACATCCTTTTCGTCTAGATGATATATTTTTTATCTAATCGTTAAGAAAATCAACATATCCTAACTTTTATCAAAATAATTACAAAAAAAGTTATTGACACAATGCGATTTTGCTTATATAATAGTCTCATCAACAGAATACTGACGGCAAAGGAGCCCAAGAGGACAGTACCCCTGTCTTCCTGGGCTTTTCGTATATTCTGGCGATAATAAAATATGACAGTAGACAATGATGTCTTTTTCCTGGTGATTTCCATCAGGAAAGGCATCTTTTTTCTTTGTCAGGAGGTTTGGGAATATGAAAAAATTATGGTCACGTTTAGGAGTGCTGCTCCCGTGTCTGCTCATGGCAGCGCCGGCAGCCTTCGCTTCCGATCCGGGGACGATCGATACAGGCGATACGGCCTGGGTCCTCATCAGCGCCGCCCTGGTATTCATCATGACACCGGGCCTGGGCTTCTTCTATGGCGGCATGGTCCGCAATAAGAACGTCTTGACGACGATCATGCAGAGTTTCTTCATCGTCGCCATGATTTCCGTAGAATGGATCCTCATCGGCTACGCCATGACATTCGGCACAGATATTAATGGTTTCATCGGTTCTCTTGATAAAGTCGGCCTGGCCGGTGTCGGCATGTCCGTCCTGGAAAACGGGACCATTCCGGAAATGGCTTTCGTCGCTTTCCAGTGCATGTTCGCCGTCATTACTCCGGCCCTGATTACAGGGGCCTTTGCGGAACGCATGAAGTTCCACGCTTTCGTCGTCTTCATCCTGCTCTGGGCCATCTTCATTTACAACCCCATGGCACACTGGGTTTGGGGCGGCGGCTTCCTGGCTAAACTCGGCGCCCTGGACTTCGCCGGCGGCCTGGTCATCCACATCCTCTCCGGTGTTTCTGGCCTGACGCTCTGCGTCCTCCTGGGCAAACGCTATGGCTATGGGAAAATCCCCATGGTTCCGCATAACCTGCCCATGACCGTCCTCGGTGCGGCTCTCCTCTGGTTCGGCTGGTTCGGTTTCAATGCCGGCAGTGCACTCGGCGCCAATGCCCTGGCTGCCAGCGCCTTCATCGCTTCGCAGGCTGCCGCTGCGGCAGCTACCGTCACCTGGGTTGCCGTCGAATGGATTGTCCAGGGTAAACCGACCATCCTCGGTGCCGCTTCGGGCTGCATCGCCGGCTTAGTTGCCATCACACCGGCAGCTGGCTTCGTCGCTCCCCTCCCGGCCTTGATCATCGGTGCGATTGGCGGCGTCATCTGCTACTTCGCCGTCGCTGTCGTCAAAACCAAACTCGGTTACGACGATTCCCTCGACGCCTTCGGTATCCACGGCATCGGCGGTACCTGGGGTTCCATCGCTACCGGCATCTGGGCTACGACAGAAGTCAACCCGGCCGGTGCTGACGGCTTATTCTACGGCAGCTCCGACCTGCTCGTCGCTCAGATCATTTCGACCGTCGTCGCTTACGCTTTGGCCATTGTCGGCACATTCATCCTCTTCAAGATCATCAGCTGCTTCATGACAGTCCGCACCGATAAGAATGAAGAAATCACAGGTCTCGATATTGGCGAACACGGCGAACGGGGTTATAATTATGCTATCATGTCCGGCAGCCCCTTCGGAGAAACGCCGACGACGCCGCTCGGCAATGCAGCTTTAGACAATGCCGCCGTCAACAGCGCAGGCATTAACGGTCGTAACTTATAGAGGTGATACGAATGGAAGAACATCCGATTACAAAAGTAGAAATCATCACTCGTCCCAGTAAATTGGAAGAGCTCAAAGAAGCCCTGAACAACATCGGCGTCATGGGCATGACCGTCAGCCAGGTCTTCGGCTGCGGCCTCCAGAAAGGCTACGTCGAAGTCTACCGCGGCCAGCGATACAACATCAACCTCCTGCCGGGCATCAAAGTCGAAACGGTCGTCTGCGAAGTCCCGGTCGACAAGGTCGTCGAAGTGGCTGAGAAAATCTGCAAAACAGGCAAACCGGGCGATGGCAAGATTTTCATCTACCGCCTGGACGATGCCGTCCGCATCCGTACTGGTGACCGTGGCCCTGTGGCCATTATGGACGAAAAGTAAGTGTACAAAAGGGGATTCGCATGATGATATAAGGTTTCATGCGAATCCCCTCTTTTTGTGATTAAGGGGCTAACAACTTATCATTTTTGCGCTATAATAGCGTCATGAAAGAAAAATCCACTGCAATTGCTCGCAAGAGGAGGAATTCAACTTATGGTAAAAATCGGCAAGGTTGCCCTCGACAATGGCATACCCAAAATCTGTGTTCCCCTGGTCGGTCATTCTGCGGACGAACTCGTCCAGGAGTGCCGCTATCTCCAAGACAAGATCTATGACGTCGTCGAACTGCGCATCGATTTCCTGAAGGACGTCACATCCCTCGACGCTGTCGGCGAAGCTTTGACCGCTGTCCGCCAGGAATTACCGAACGGCGCTATTCTGTTTACGTTCCGCACCAGGGAAGAAGGCGGCGAAACGGAAGTCCCCGAAAGCTACTATTTCAATCTTATCGGTTACGCTATTAAAAGCGGTAAAATCGATGCCGTCGACGTCGAATATTTCCGCGACCGCGCCAGCATCGAAAAAGTGCTCACCGTCGCCAAGGAACACGGCGTCACGGTCATCATGAGCAACCACGACTTCGACAAGACACCGTCTTTTGACGAAATCACAGGACGTCTCATCGGCATGAAAAAACTCGGTGCCGACGTGGCTAAACTAGCCTGTATGCCAAATTCGGCGAAAGACGTCCTGACCCTTTTATCGGCAACGGAAGCCGTCAAATCCCAGTACCCCGATGAACCGATCATTACCATGTCCATGGGAAAACTCGGCGCTATCAGCCGCATCAGCGGTGAAATCTTCGGCTCCGCCCTGACCTTCGGTTCAGCAAAAAAAGCCTCCGCTCCGGGCCAGCTGGACGTCACGACATTGCAACAAATCCTGCGGGCCCTTCACTGAGGCCTTCATATATTTCTGATAAGTACTTCAAAGGCATGGAGTACTTCTTCCATGCTTTTATCATTGACAATGCAATAATCAGCTGCTTCACGGTAAAGCGTGATGCGTTCTTCGTAGAGCCGGTAGACTTTCTGCCGGCCCTCTTTTAATAAGGGGCGGACAGCTACATCTACATCGGAGACGATATCATCTGGTGAACGGTCGATGAAAAATACTTTGCCCGTCTTTTTTAAAATAGCCATATTTTCCGGACGTTTGATGACGCCGCCGCCACAGGCAATGATAGCGCCCTGCTTGGCAGCCAGCGTATGACTGGCCCGGACTTCGGCATCGCGGAAGCAGTCTTCACTGATGGCGAAAAGTTCCGGGATGGTCTTGCCTTCCTGCTCGACGATGACGTCGTCGGCGTCGTAAAAATCACGGCCTAAGCGTTTCGCCAAAGCTTTCCCTAAAGTACTCTTACCGCATCCAGGCATGCCGATGAGGACGATATTGACCTTATCATTCATAATAAGATTCCATCTCCTTGGCAATTTGTTCAATCACAGACGAATCGAGGGGCCGGCCCATCCAGATTTCTTCCGAGCCGATGGCCTGGGCGACGAGCATGTACATGCCGTTCAGGGTCTTGGCGCCATGGCGGCGGGCTGCCTGCAAAAGCTGTGTATTTTTCGGGTTATAAACGATATCGACGACAGCCGGGAAAGCGGCGATGATCCGTTCCGATACGGGACAGCCATTGACATCTGGGAACATGCCGACAGGCGTACAGTTGACCAGGACGTCACCGCCTTGGGAGTGTTCCAGATCCTGGTAATCGATGGTGTCGGCGCCAATTCGTTGAATAAAGGCATCGAATTCCGTCTTCGAGTGAGGATGACGGGATACGACGGTAATCGACTGGGCCCCGGCATCCGATAAGTATTGGATGATGGCGCGGGCGGCGCCGCCGGAACCGAGGACGACACAATCCTTAGTCTTCACACCGATACCGGCATGGTCCAGAGAACGGCCAAATCCGCTGTAATCCGTATTATAGCCAAAAATCCCGTTATCCGTAAAATGGAGCGTATTGACGGCTCCGATGATGCGGGCTTCACGGGAAATTTCCGTCAAGTACGGCATGACGTCGAGTTTATAGGGAATGGTGACATTCGCTCCTGTGTACCCTTCGTCGCGCAGGCGCTGAAGTTCATTGGGGATATCGTTGCGGTCCATTTCCAGGACGCCGTACTGATGCTGCCCTTCGACCTGTAAAATTCTGAACAGTTTTTCGTGGATGGCCGGGGAAGCCGTATGGCCTAACTTAGCCCCTATGACGCCTAATTTCATCTACATTCCCTCCTTGATCGGATACGTAATTCCCTAAGATTTTAAAATAATTGCAGTGTTCTGCCAAGTTTCGCAGGACCCGGGCTGTCGCCGGATTGCGCAGGTTGCCCATGACGTCGATGTGGAAAAAGTATTCAAAGGGCCTTCCCTTAAGGGGCCGCGATTCCAGGTGCGTCATGTTCATGCCGTTATAGAAGAAGTATCCCAAAACGTGGTACAGAGCGCCTGGCCGGTGCTGGGTCGTCAGGACCAGGGTAATCTTATCGGCGTCCGGTGACTGTTCCATATCGGCGGCAATGATGAAGAACCGCGTGTAGTTCATGGTATTATCATTGATGTGTTCCACCAGGACATCGAGGCCGTACATATCGGCTGCTGTCTTGTTGGCAATGGCTGCGATATGGGGATCCCCCATTTTTTGAACCTCTTCGGCACTCTGGGAAGTGCTGAAATACGGGTGGAGCTGCCATTCGCTGTGATGCTTGAGGTAACTCCGGCACTGGTTCAGACCCTGCGGATGAGAATACACTTCGCGGATATCTTCGAGCTTCGCCCCCGGCAAGGTCAGCAGGCAGTGTTCGACTTTGACGTATTTCTCACCGACGACGCAGCAGTCGTAGCGGTGGATGAGGTCGTATACGTCCGTAATACCGCCAGTCGACGAATTTTCGATGGGCAGGACGCCGTAGCGGGCCTGCCGGGTGGCGACAGCCTGGACGACGTCTTCAAAATGCGAGCCATAGGAAGGTGAAATATTCTTACCGGCAAAATAGGTCTTCATGGCTTCATACGTATAAGAGCCGGGCTGGCCGAAACAGGCGATGTTCAAGGGCATATCTTCAGAAGCATCCATTACCAGCACCGCCCTTTCTCCGACAGGCAGACGTCGAGGATAGCCCAGGCCGCTGCCGCTTCGACGACGGGAATGGCCCGCTGGACGATGCACGGGTCGTGACGGCCTTTGATGACGAGGTCACAATTCTCTTTCGTATCCGTGTCGATCGTTTCCTGTTTCTGGCTGATGGAAGCCGTCGGCTTGACGACCAGGCGGAAGATGATGGGCATGCCGTTGGTGATACCGCCATTGATGCCGCCGTTGTGATTGGTCCGGGTCTTGACGACATCGCCGTCATAATAAAAGTCATCATTGGCCTGGGAACCGCGGAGGTCTGCCAGAGCGAAGCCGTCGCCAAATTCGATGCCTTTAACGGCTGGTACGGAAAACATCATATGGCTGAGCTGGCTTTCGACGGAGTCGAAGAAGGGGTCGCCTATGCCGGCGGGAAGGCCGGTGATCATACATTCAATGACGCCGCCGACGGAATCGAGGTCGTCCTTAGCGGCCAGGATTTTAGCTTCCATCGGTCCGGCCTGGGCCTTGTCGAGGACGGGCAGCGTTTCTTTTTTCAAAGCCTGCAAGGTTTCTGCTGTTTCCCCGACGGCATTGAAAGGCTTATCGGCGATGCCGGCCAGGCGCAGGATATGGGAGCCGACGGTAATGCCGTGGCGGGCCAGGATCTGGGAAGCCACGGCCCCGGCAAAGACCAGGGGCGCTGTCAGGCGGCCCGAGAAATGACCGCCGCCGCGGTAGTCATTGAAGCCGCCATAGCGTATCTTGCCGGAGTAGTCGGCATGGCCAGGCCGCATAAGATGCCGCAGCTGGTCGTAATCACGGGAATGCTGGTCACGGTTGCGGATGATGGCACACAGCGGCGTCCCCGTCGTATAGCCGTTGAAAAAGCCGCTCTGGACTTCAAAGGCGTCCTTTTCGGCCCGGGCCGTCGATATCGGATTCTTCCCCGGTGCCCGCCGGGCCATTTCTGCCCGGACAGCGTCCCAGTCGATGGCTTCGCCCGATGGCAGGCCATCGAGGACGGCACCGATAGAAAGGCCGTGGGATTCACCGAAAATCGTCAGGCCGATTGTCTTTCCAAAGGTATTCATATTATTCTTCCCCCTCCTTTTGAATCATGCCGCCTAAGGCCTGGAAATCCTGCCAGAATTCCGGATACGATTTGCGGACACATTCAGCACCTTCGATGCGCAACGGCTGGCTGCAGCGCTGGGATGCAACAGCCAGGGCCATGGCGATGCGGTGGTCATTCCAACCGCTAACCGTACCGCCGGTGAAACCGCCGACACCGTGGATAATGAGGCCTTCGTCTTCTTCTTCGATATCGCCGCCGATTTTATTGAGTTCTGTGGCCATGGCGTGCAGGCGGTCACATTCTTTAAGCCGTACTCGTCCGGCATGGATGATACGGGTAATCCCTTTGGCACAGGAAGCCAGGACGGTCAGGACCGGCACCAGGTCCGGGCAGTCTTCGACGTCGATGACCCGGCCAACCAGGTCCGACGGACAGGCCGTCAATTCCGTCTTGCCTTCGACCTGGCCACCCATGTCGCGGATGAGGGAGACGATGACTTCGTCACCCTGGGAAGACTGCGACCGCAGGCCCGTACAGCAGATGGCCCGACCCAGGCTGCCTGCCGAAAGCCAGAAAGCAGCTTGCGAATAATCGCCTTCGACGACGTAAGTCCCGGACCGATAGTGTTGGTTGCCCGGAATCCGGTAGGAGCCATTCTGTTCTTTCTCAATGACGATGCCGTGCTGGCGCAGGCAGTCGAGGGTCATGTCAACATAGCTAGCCGATTCCAGCGGTGTCGTACTGCGCAGGACCGAGTCGCCATCGAGGAGGGGCAGGGTCATGAGCAGGCCCGTAAAGAACTGGGAACTGACGTCGCCGGCCAGAGAATACGTTCCAGGCTGTAAAGTCCCGGACACGGTCAGGGGCAGGGCGCCTTCTGTCGTTTCATAAGTCACACCCTTTTCATCGAAGAGTTCATAATACGGTGTCAGCGGGCGTTTGGCCAGACGGCCCTGGCCGGAAAAAGTCACTTCATTGCCGCTGAAGATGGCCACGGGGATTAGGAAGCGCAACGTCGACCCCGATTCATTGGCACTGACTGCGATAGACCCATCCTGTTTCTTCAGACCGCCTCTGATGCGGTAAGCCGCCCGGCCGGGATGAGACGACATGACCGGCGTGATTTCTGCCCCCAAAGCCCGTAGAATGTCGCACGTCGCTTCAATGTCCTGGGACAAGGAAATGTTGTCAACCAGGCTTTCTCCTTCTGCCAAGGCAGCGCAGATGAGGTCGCGGTGGCCGATGCTTTTGGAAGAGGGCGCTTCTACTGTCCCTTGCAAGGTATGTGGGGTAATAATGACATTCATTAAGCGTCCTTCTTTCGGATATATTTCGGCAGGTCTTCTGCAGCCAGTGGCAACAGGCGGGCCTTGCCGATTTCTTCGATAATGACTAAAGTAATATGATTGCCACGCATCTTCTTATCATTGCTGATGTAAGGAATGAGGTCTTCTGCCGACGCATCGACATCGGTCGGCAAACCGTACTGCTTGATAACCTTGCGCAGCCGTGCCGTCGTCCCGGCTTTCGTCAGCCCCATGGCTTCGGTGACGCCGGTCAGCATGGACATGCCGGCAGCGACGCCTTCGCCGTGCGTATAGTGGCCAAAGCCATAACAGCCTTCGATGGCATGGCCGATAGTATGGCCGAAGTTCAGCATCATGCGTTCGCCCATATCGAAGACATCGTGTTCAACAATATCGGCCTTGCTCTGACAGCAGCGTTCGATGATTTCTTCCCAATGATCAAAGATAGACTGGTCATCGAGTTTTTCCAGGAGTTCAAAGAGGGCCCGGTCGCGGATGCAGCCATATTTAATGACTTCCCCCATGCCATCGTGGATGAAGCGCTTCGGCAAGGTCTGTAAGAGGGTCGGATCGATAAGGACGCCTTTAGGCTGATAGAAATTACCAGCCTGATTCTTACCACTAGGAAGGTCGATGGCGACTTTGCCGCCGACGCTGCTGTCGACTTGGGAAATAATCGTCGTCGGAATCTGGATGAAGGGAACGCCGCGCAAGAAAGTCGCTGCTGCGAAGCCGCCGAGATCGCCAGTGACACCACCGCCGAAAGTCAAGATACAATCGCTGCGGGTAATGCCGGCGTCAGAAAGCTGTTGATACAGGTCGAGGAGGGTCGCTGCGCATTTATGTTCTTCCCCGGCTGGGAAAACCAGGCGGTGGACGCGGAAGCCAGCGCCGGTCAGGGCCGTTTCCAATCGCTGCCCGTAGAGAGCATCGACGTTCGAATCGGTAATGACAGCCAGGGTCCGCGATTTCGTCAGATTGCGGATATAATCGCCAGCCCGGTCGAGGAGGCCATTTTCAATATGAATATCATAAGAATCTTTTCCTAACTCAACGTGAATGTGTTTCATGAACTAATTCCCTTCTCCGCATAGCGGCTTGCTGTAAAAAACGGGTCATTCCCTTCGTATCTTCTTCGGCGAGCATCGTCGAGAAAGATTGCAAGGCAGCGCTGAAGCGGTCTATTTCATATAAGAGGTTGTCTTTATTGGATAAGAACAGCTTTGTCCACAGCGGCGCGTTGATATCGGCGACTCGTGTCCCGTCGCGGAAGCTGCCGGCTACAAAATACTTGGTCAGCGTATTCATGGATTCGCTGTTGACCAGGGCCGTCGCCAGGACGTGAGGCAGGCTGCTGGTATAGGCGATGAACCGGTCGTGGTCTTCAGGCGTCACCCGGACGACATGGGAGCAGCCCAGGGCCATGGCCATGTTCTTCACGGCCAGGATATGTTCTTCGTCATTGCCTTCCATGGGAACGAGGATGTAATTGGCGCCGTTGAAAATGTCCGCACTGGCCATGCCATAGCCCCGGCCTTCTCTGCCGGCCATGGGATGGCCGGGAACGAAGTCGACGCCTTCCGGCAGCAGGGCCGCAATGGCTGTCGCCGTATCACCTTTGATGCCGGCTACGTCCGTCAAGATCGTTCCCGGCGTGAAGAAGGCTTTATTCTCTGCCAGGAACCGTATCATCACATCGGCAGCCGTGCAGAAGATGACCAGATCTGCCTGTTTCAAGGCTTCCGTCCCTGCCGTATAGATATCATCGACCATGCCCTCCTGCTTGGCCTGCTGCAGGGCCTTTTCGTCAGGATCGACGGCGATGATATGGTCGACGCCGAGGCGCCGCAGGCCGCGGGCATAAGAGCCGCCGATGAGCCCCAATCCGACGATAGCTACCGTCTGCTTCGTATTAAAACCACTAGCTTCCTTATCCATGATAGTCTCCCCCTCTGTATCCCTTATATTTCCCGACCGACGACAGGAGCCAGTTTGCGGAGCGAATCCATGAGGTCTGCGAACATAGCCGGCGTAATCGACTGTGCCCCATCGCACCAAGCTTTATCCGGGTTGTTGTGGACTTCAATCATCAAGCCGTCGGCACCGGCTGCTACAGCGGCTTTGGCCAGGTCGGCTACCATCCAGCGCTTGCCCGTAGCGTGGCTGGGATCGACGACGATCGGCAGGTGGCTCTGGCGTTTGACGGCCAGGACGGCGCTCAAGTCGAGGGTGTTGCGGGTGTACGTTTCAAAAGTACGGATGCCCCGTTCGCAGAGGATGACGTTGTGGTTGCCTTCAGCCATGATGTATTCTGCCGACATGAGCCATTCTTCGATAGTCGCGCTCAGGCCCCGCTTGAGGAGGACCGGCTTACGCGTCTTGCCGACGGCTTTGAGGAGGTCGAAGTTCTGCATGTTCCGGGCCCCGATCTGGATGATGTCGACGCCATCTTCGAGGAAGACCGGCAATTTATCGGCCGACATGATTTCCGTAATGACCGGGAGTTTAGCTTTGCGGCCGGCATCGCGGAGCATATCCAGGCCTTTATTGCCTAAGCCCTGGAAGGAGTACGGCGAAGTACGCGGCTTGAAGGCGCCGCCGCGAAGGATGTTGGCGCCGGCTTTGGCGACGTCACAGGCAACGCCTTCGATCTGATCCGGCGTTTCGATGGAGCAGGGACCGGCGATGACAGCCAGCTTCTTGCCGCCGATGGTGACGTCTCCATTGCCGATGGGAATGACCGAATCCTGGGGATGGAAAGCCCGGCTGGCCCGTTTGTACGGCACTTCGACGCGCATGACCTTGTCGACACATTCGTAACCCTGGATCTGTTCGACATCGATGACGTCCGTATTGCCGACGAGGCCCATGACGGTCTGACGGGCGCCTTTACTGATATCGACCTGGAGCCCCTTGGATTTAATGTGGTCAATTAACTGCTTCGCTTCTTCTTTCGGTGTGTTGGCTTTCAATACAATAATCATAACTCGTTTTCCTCCATTTCAGTAATAAAAAAAGCAGGCCCACATGAGCCTGCTCCTAAGATTCTCAGTTATCGCCTTTTCCGCGCGTCTTCCTTAGGCGGCCGCAGCCGTCTTCAGAAAAGGTGGAAGTCTTCTCATGCTTACATCATCTTTATGGAATTTGTCGTAGCCAAAATAGCCAGCGCTAAAATACAGATAGCCCCAGCTAAAATAAGTAAAGACGTATTCAGTTACGTGATGTAAGAATGACGTATTCATAGGAATCTCCTTGTACAACTTTTTAAAATTCGTTGTCGTCATTGTATACCTCAGGGAGAATATTGTCAAGACAAAAAAACAGGGATTCTCTGTATATATATGAGAATCCCCATGGACAATCGTTTTACTAGTAAATATATTGTATACTATTTTCGCATATATCCCATGCATTTTACCAGGAGGGTGGAATCGCTGTCGTGACGACGCGGAACGAATAGCCTTGATCCTTCAGGAGATGGATGATGTCCGGCAGGGCATCGACGGTGGCACCATGACCATAGGCATCATGCATGAGGATGACCAGGTGGCGATGGAGATAAGGCCGCAGTTGCAGCTGCTGCTTGATGTTTTCCACTTCTTTATCGGCCGTCTTGCCCGTCCCGTCGGCATCGCCAGTCAGAGCATTCCAGCCGACTTCGATGTATCCGATATCGTTGATGGCCGTCCAGAAATCCTTGGTGAAGTGGCCTTCCGTACCGCCAGGAGCCCGGGAAATGATGGGCCGGACGCCGAGTATCTTATAAATCTCTTCTTCCGTCTGCAAGAGTTCATCCGTATAGGCTTTGGGCGAAACGTATATTTTCTTATAATCATGCGTATACGAATGGACGCCGATGGCATTGCCGGACTGATAGATTTTCTTGACCACATCGGGATAACGGACGACATTCTGGCCGGTCAGGAAAAAGGTAGCATGAATGTCTTCTTTTTTCAGGATGTCCAAAATGCGCGACGTATTCTTATCGTTCGGGCCATCATCAAAGGTCAGATAGACGACCTTGTCGCCGTAATAATACTCCCGCGTCTTGCCATACGTCGTGGGCAGGCCTTTTTCCTGGCGCTGCCGGGTCGTATATTTATCATAGACAGGTTTATCATTATCGACAGGCGGCAAAGAAAAATCATCGCCGACAAAGGCCACATCGGGCTTGCCGGACAGGACCTGCGGAACCGGGATATGCCGGGATTCAGCCGCCGCCAGGACGCGGTCGCGGTCAAAGTTCAGGAACAGCCCCAGCGAAGCCAGGAAGAACAGTAAGATACATCCCAAAAACAGTCTGCCTTTTTGTTTCATTTTTGCTTACATCCGTTTCTTTTTGACATTACCATAGTGGATATACTGGCGTATCGTACACGTTTCCCGATAGCCATCGGCCAGGACGCTGGCCGTCAGGTCGAAGTCTTCCAAATCGTCGAGAAGGGCTTCGGTCATGCGGTGCTGAACGGCATTATAGCCCGTGCAGAAAAGGATCCGCGGGCAGCGCACGCCGCGGAACAAGCCGCGGGGATGCTTGATGAGCTTGGCCAGCATAGCCGGTGTAATGACAGCCCCGCAGGGACGGCCCATGATAGCCGCTGCCGTTTCGACGCCTTCGATTTTTTCATCGCTGATGACGTTGCCCAGCATCTGGAGGTTCAAGACACCGATGACAGTATCGCAGGAAGCCGGCAAGGGCACGTCGTCGGCCAAGGGCGCTTTAAGCCACTTATTGCCGGCTGCATCGCCTTCGATAAGGATATACCAGGCAGGATGGCGCATCTTGATGTCATCGATGACCTTGGGCTGGAGCCCGATATAGCGGTCCTGGTCGTCGAGCCCGGCGAACCAGGCCGGGACGTGACCGGCAGCAATGCGTTCAGCGCAGAATGATTCGCCTTTTTCCATGTCTTCCGTGCAGATGACGTCAAAGGGTTCGACATTGTCGACACGAGTGCTGTCCATCGGTACGATGCTGCTGACCATGATCGGCAGGTGACCGCCGTGGCCATAGGTTCCAAGGCGTTCCAATACAGTCGTCTTGCCGCCGGCCCCTACAATAGCCGTAATACCCGGTTTCAGCATACGCCGCCAACGATTATCTTCAAACATGAAAGTACCTCCTTTGGAAATTCACTTCTTCACAACATAACGATTATAGCCTTTCCAGGCCGATTTGATGAGGCTGCGGACCATTTCGATGGTCAGCGCCCGCCGTTCACTTTCAGAACAGGTCCCGAAGTTGCCGAAATCCAGCTCTTCACTGGCCAGATGGGCGACATTTTCTTTCACAGCCATGCCCTTTTCTGTCAGCTCTTCACTGGCCGAACGGGCAATCGCTGCCAGGCCGGGACGGCCGCCGACGACGATGCGCCACGAATCGTCCCGCATAGCTACGGCACCGACCAGGTACGGTTCATCGACAGGCAGCTTGCGATAAGCCTTATAGGCCGTATAGACCGCTTCCTTGGCAATGGAAATCCCCGTCACCAGCTCGCCCATAGGCGGACAGTGCAAGTAGTCATCGAGGCTCATGCAGCCCTTGTCCTGGAGCTGTACATCGACGTGGAGGGACAAGAGGATCGGCAGCAGGACGGAAAAGGGCGCCTTGCTGGAAATGACACCGCCCAGGGTCCCATAGCGCTGGATATTCTTATCGGCAACGTCGCTGATAGCCTTGCTGATGGCTCCGCCAGCAAAATTCTGGATGGCCTGGGAAATCTTGATCTGCCACAGAGGCGTCATGGCCCCGATGACGATTTCATCAGCCCTTTCGTCGATATAAGTCAGGCCGGCTTTCGACAAATCGACAGCCAGGTCATAATGGTCTTTTTTATATTTCAATCCCTGTGTCCCAGCTAAAAAGACGGCCGATGCAGCCTGCCGATAGGCAGCATAGGCCGCTGCCGGATTATCTGGGACAAGGGTCGTCGTACTGGTAATCACTAGCACTTACCCCTTTCCTTTTCATAGCGGGATTCCCGTACACGGATAATCGCCAAGGCCGACGTTCGGCCGGTCCTTATCCAGTAAAAAAGAACCGCCACACTCATCTACGACGGCATCGACAAGGGCATCGACGCCGATGTCGCTGCACAAATCCATTTCTTCTTTATACAACAAAATAGGCATGAGCAATTCGACAGCCGTACCATCGGGCATCTTCACGCCGCCCAGCTGCCCCTCGAATTGGACGATGACCAGGCCGGATAGAGCCGTATCTGCAGCAAAGGGCTCATTGGCCTCCGTATTGGGCAGGAGAAAGCCATAAGCCATCCACATATCATGGACGTGAGGGAACCGTCCTAACTCCATGAGCAGCCAAATAGGCCAGGCCTGTTCATCAGCCAGGGAAAGGTCCCGGTCCTTGCGGAAAGGCCAGTCGGCCGGCAAGATGAGGCAGAGTTCGCTGTACCCTTCTTTCCCGGTCATAAATTCACCGGACGGATAGTGCATAGGCGCAGCACTCATGCCCATGGTATGAAGCAAATAAAAAGGTTCTTCAACGGTCGGGTACAGGAGTTCGACATCGACAGCCAGCGGCGTCCCATCCGGATCGTGAAAGACTTTCCACTGCCGGTGCGGAAAGAGGCTGTGGAAGTACTGCTGGACACAGCGCCCATAGCCTGGATGGACAGGCGTCATCTTTTCCGTGTCCATCAAGGAAAAGAACCGCGGCCATGCCGGGGCTGTCCGGGTCAAAGAGCTCATAGAATCCCCTCCCTTTTCGTTCGATTCAGCTTCATTATATCATACTATAAGCGAAAAATGGACCTGCGCAACCAAAAAGAGGCACCGCGAACGCGACGCCCCTCTCCACTATCATGACGATAGACTTTTTTGCCCTCAGCGTCCGTGCCGGAGGGATTCACAGAATCTCATCGCCTGTTCAATTGACGGGATATATCATAACAATAAATGAGAAAAATGTCAAATCCCACCGGCCCGGCGCTCCTTGTAAAAGCCAGGTCGGTATAGTAAAATAAAGAGTACATAGAACGCACTTATATTAACATCAAAGGGATGAATCACATTGAAGGTACGCTGGGTAGAATTGAACCGTTTTGAAGCCGAACTGATCCTCGAATTTGCCTGCCAGCCAAAAGATGCGCCCGTATCTGCCAGCCTATGCCGCATGATATACCGCCGGCTCGAAGGCCAGCCGGTACTGGCACAGAGCCAGCCGGGAGCAGAGGGAGAGTCGTAAAAGGCGCTGTCGCATGAAGACAGCGCCTTTTCTTCACTCTTCCATTGCTTTTTCCAGTCTGGCTGCGATGGTCTTTCCTGTTTCGGTCCGGGCCAGGCCGCCGTCGGACGTTTCTTTCAAGGCGACCGGCATGAGGCGGCCGATTTCAGCCATAGCCGCGATGACTTCGTCCGGCGGGATGACGCTCCGGATGCCGGCCAAAGCCATTTCAGCAGCCGTAATGGCTTCGACGGCAAAGATGGCGTTGCGCTTGACACAGGGCACTTCGACGAGGCCGGCGACAGGGTCGCAGGCCAGGCCCAGGGTATTTTTCATACACAAAGCGAAGGCCTGCAATATCGTATCGTTATCGCCGCCAGCCATTTCAGCGACCGCTGCGGCAGCCATGGCAGCGGCGGTCCCACATTCGGCCTGGCAGCCGCCGACGGCACCGGCGACGGAAGCATTGCGGGCCACGACGGCACCGATGCCGGCTGCCGTGAACAAGGCGTCGACCAAGGCTTTGCGGGGAACTTTCAAGATTTCGGCTGCCGCCATCATGACGGCCGGCACGATACCGCAGGAACCGGCCGTCGGGCAGGCGACGATTTTGAACATCTTGGCATTGGCTTCGCTGACGGCCAGCGCGTAAACGGCGGCTTTATGGGTCAGCGATCCCAGTAATTGCGGCGCCTTTTCGGCCAATTTATGGGCATCGCCGCCGACGAGGCCGCTGACCGATTTTCCCGGATCCTTCATGCCGGCATCGATGGATTCCTGGAAAACATCGAGACGGCTGGCCATGACGGCCCGTACTCTTTCTTCTATTTCTTCGGACGACTCTACTTCATGACGCACGACAATGTCTGACAGAGTCGTCTTTTCTTTTTCTGCCAGGGCCAATAAATCATGAAGGGTCTTATATTCATATTTATACATGTGTTCCTCCTAGAGCGGCAGCAGCGTGACGACGCTCTCAATGGCCGTAATATTCTGTATCATGTGGACGATTTCGTTGGGAACGGGACTGTCCGTGCAGACGATCATGACAGCCGTTTCATTCTTAGCGCTGCGGAAGACGCGCATATTCGACACGTTGATATGGCCGATAGCCAGGACCGTCGTCGCCTGGGCGATGATGCCCGGCTGGTCTTTATGGACCGTAATCAGCGTGTGTTCTTCCCCATTCAAGGCGACTTCAGAGCCATTGATCTCGCGGATCTCGATCTTACCGCCGCCCAAAGAGACGCCGAGGACTTCCATCTGCCGTCCCGAGGCGCCGGTCATGGCGATGCGTACCGTATTGGGATGGTCCACTTCTTCATCAGACCGATGAAATTCAATAGCCAGGCCCTGTTCTTCGGCAAGGGCAAAAGACGTGCGCAGCCGGACATCATCGGCCGAAAAACCCAGCAGGCCGGCCACGAGGGCCCGGTCCGTGCCGTGGCCCTTATAGGTCTTGGCAAACGAACCGTAGACCGTGATGACGGCTTTCTTCGGTTCTTCCTTTAAAATCTCCCTGGCCATGAGGCCGATCCGGGCGGCACCTGCCGTGTGGGAACTGGAAGGCCCGATCATGACGGGACCGACCACATCAAAAACTCCCATGAGAAAACCTCCTTATATTCTGATTTCTTTTTGTAAATGCAAGCTGTAAATGTAAGTTTCGCTGACGGGCCTGCCCGTAATCTGTTCGACAGCCCGTTTGTATAAGGCCAGCTGGACGGCATAGCGCTTGCGGAAAGCGTCCTCCCTTTCCAGCCGGTCCGACTTGTAGTCGACGAGGATCCAGCCATCGTCTTCGCGGAAGAGGCAGTCGATGACCCCTTGGATCAAGATGCGTTCTCCCCCTTCCACAGCAGGCAGGGGATCGCCGCCGGCCAAAAGCACGGTAAACGGATATTCACGATGCAGCTCCGGCGACATGGCCATGCGCCGGCCCAGGTCAGACTGACAGAAGGCGGCTAAGACCGGCACGTAGACCAGCTTTGCTTCGTCACGGCTCAACAACCCCTGTCGGACAAAGGTTTCGATTTCACGGCGCAATGTATCCACGGTCTGGTCCGCAGCCGGCGTGATATACTGCAGGGCTTTGTGCAGGGCCGTCCCGCGCTGGGCACCGCTGACTTTCTCTTCTTCTTCGGCCAGCCAGGGCGGCAGTTCGGAAAAGGCATCGTCTTCGCCCGGTGCGGCAGTGATGACGGCACCGGCCGGGATGGACAGGCCCTCTTCTTCGGCCAGTTCATCACTATACAGTTCCTGGTATTTGCGTTTGACTTCGGATACGGAAAACTTAGCCGCTGTCCGGACGACCTGGGGATAGGCATACTGCCAGGACAGCTGTGCGTCAAGCCAGTCCGGGATGGGCGTCCCTGTCGCATCGCCGCGCCGCAAAGCTTCCAGCCGCGGTTCCTGTTCACAGGCCTCGTCATCGGCCGCAGCCGCCGTCCCAGCCGGCGTAATGTGTACGTCCCAGATATCGCCCTGCCAAGCTGCCCCGGGCCGGGCATATTCCGTATCGGCCCGGGCACCGAAAGTGTCGAGCGCCGCCGGCATGACCCAGTCGAAATACGATTTGGCCTGGGCCGGGTTGAGGCGGCTCGTCCAGCGCTGCCAGTCATCGGCAACATGTGTACTGTGGCCTGTCAGGATGAGCTGATCCCTGGCGCGGGTCATGGCGACATAGAGGATACGTTCTTCTTCGGCCGTCCCTTCCCAGCGCAGCTGGGCCGCGATGCCGCTCCAGATGAGCGTCGGGTAAGACATGCGCCATTCCGGGTCATACTGCTTGAGGCCGATGCCCAGGCGGTTGTGGAAGAGTATCTGGTCCTGCATGTCGCGCCGGTTGAAGGCTTTACCCAGATTGGCGACGAAGACGACCGGAAATTCCAGGCCTTTGCTCTTGTGGATACTCATGATGCGCACGACGTCTTCATTTTCGCTGACGACTTTAGCCGGTGCCAGGTCGAGGCCGTCTTCTTTCATCTTGTCCATGAGCTGCAAATAGCGGAACAGGCCGCGGAAGCCGGCATCCTCATACTGCTGGGCCCGGTCGTACAGGGCCTTCAGGTTGGCCTGGCGCACCTCACCGCCCGGCATGGCCCCGACGAAATCGACATAGGCCGTATCATCGTACAGGCGCTGCAAGAGCTCTGCTACACCATGGCGGCGGCTGTACGTACGCCACGAATCAAAGGTCTCCATGAACTGCAGCAGGTCTTCCTTCTTATCGTCCCCTTCGGGCAGGGCTGCCGCATAGGCCGGCAGGTTCTGCCACAGCGTCCCGTCCCCCGCCAGGCGGACATCGGCCAGGGCCGTTTCATCCAATCCGACCAGGGGCGACCGCAGGACCGCCGCCATGGCCAGGTCCTGTTCCGGATTATCGATACAGCGCAGGAGAGACAACATGACCTGGACTTCGACGGCGGCAAAATAACCGCCGCTCTGTTCAGCATAGGCCGGGATGCCCCCTTCCTGCAAGGCCTGGATGAGGACGTCGGCCTTGCCGGCCATGGAGCGCAGTAGGATGACGATGTGGCGATAGGACAAGGGCTCCAGCGTACCGTCCTTGCGGGCTGCCATACGGCCGCTAGCCAGGAGCTCGCCGATGCGGCGGGCAATGAAGCGGCTTTCCTTTTCAAAGGCCGTACTGCCGTCATCGTCTTCGTCGTCCTTTGCCGTCGGCACGATATCGACCTCAACAGGACCACCGATCCAGCGGTCATCATCGGGAGCCTGCCGGCCGGCATAGAGTTTTTCTCGTTCTCCATAGTCCATGCCAGCAGCATCCCTCGTCATGGCCCGCAAAAAGACGTCATTTACCGCATCGAGGATGACCGGGACGCTGCGGAAGTTCCGCCCCAGGTCGATACAGCGCTGCACGGCCTTTTCATCGCGGCTGAAGGACTGGTATTTATCGAGGAACAACGTCGGGTCGGCCAGGCGGAAGCGGTAGATGCTCTGCTTGATATCGCCGACCATGAAGCGGTTATCGTCGCCCGAGACGAGACGGGTAATGAGTTCCTGGACACCGTTCGTATCCTGGTACTCATCGATGAAGACTTCTTCATACTGGCTGCGCAGTTCTTCCGCCGCTGCTGACGGCACGGGATGCTCCGGCGATGCGTCAGGTGCCAGGAGGATCTGCAGACAAAAGTGTTCCAAGTCGCTGAAGTCGATCCAGCCCTTTTCTTTCTTCGCTGCCCCATAGGCTTTGGCAAAATCCAGGGTCAGCGTCACCAGACCCGCCATGACCGGTTTCATGGTCCGCATGCCGTCGAGCCATTCTTCCGGCGTCGCCGAGAAATAAACGGGCTGCAGCGTCTTGGTGATATCTTTCTTGACGTCATCCCGCACTTTCTTGCACCGTTCCCAGACAGCCTTATCTTCATCGGATAATTTCCGCAGCCCTTTCAGGCGCGGGAAATCAATGGCCCGGACGAAGCGGCTCAGATCATTCCAGGACTGCGCCTGTACAGCCTGCCGAAGGGCGGCCTGTTCCGCCGTGAACTGGTCACAGGCAGGCGCAAAGGCCTCGCGTTGGCGCAGGTGGTAGAGCACGCCTTCATAACGGCGGACATCTTCTTCCAGGATACGGCGCACGGCATCCTTGACCGGTTCCGCCCAGACCATATCGTCGATGGCGGCATCGGGAGCTACGTCATAGGCCTGGGCCGCCGCTTTCAGCCAGTGTTCCGGCCAGGCCATGCTGCGGGCATAGGTATACATGCGGCTCACCGTATCCATGAGCACGTCGTCACCGCGGTCGCTGCCAAACATATCGGCCAGCGGATAGAGAACCGATGCCTTTTCATCGTCTTCATAATAGGACAAGAACACGTCTTCCAGGACCTGACGCCGCAAGAGGTTCAATTCTTCTTCACCGGCAATGGAAAAAGCCGGGTCCAGGTCAATCGTATAAAAATACTTGCGGATGACATGCTGGCAAAAGGCATGGAGCGTCGAGATCTGGGCCGATGGCAGCAGGGCCAGCTGCCGTTCGACGCGGGGGTCCTGCGTTTCCGACAAGGCTTTCATGAGGGCGGTCCCGATGCGGTCGCGCATTTCGGTAGCGGCAGCCTTGGTAAAGGTAACGACTAATAATTCGGTAATATCGACGGGATATTCCTTATCCAGGAGACGGCGGATGATTCGTTCTACCAAAACGGCCGTCTTCCCGGAACCGGCAGCTGCCGACAAGAGCAGCGTCTGTCCCCGGCTGTCAATGGCTGCCTGCTGTTCATTTGTCCAGGCCATTTTCGTCATCTCCTTCATCAAACATCTTGCGGATCATATCGTCTTTATCTTCCCGTCCGGCAGCATCATAGGTGTTGCCGGCCATGGCCACATCGAAGCGGCATACCGGTCGGTACGGGCAATAGCTGCACGGTGCCTTCTGTCCCAGGAGGACGGGATGGATGGAAATATCGCCGTCACCGATATGGCCGGCAATATCCTCAATCTGCCGGGCCGCCCAGTCGAGCAGGTGGCTCCAGCCCGCTTCATTATAGAGCGTGTGGGACGCATCACTTAAGGTACCGTCCTTTTTCAGCCTCAAGTTGAGGAAATCGGAAAAGCCCTGCATCGACGTATCCAGCTGCTGCATGACCTGGCCGTCATCGAGGTAGAAGCCGGTCAATTTTCCCTTAGACTCATAGAGCTTCTTCTTATCCTCGTCGCTGACGCGGTATTCCAGGGACACCCGGTCATTGCGGACGTAGCAGTACAGCACGGCAGCCGGAATGGCATCGCCGCCAATATTGAGCAGGGCCACGAACATATAGGTCAGGAGCTGCAGTTCCAGGCCCGTGAAAATCTGGCTGATGTCGAGTTGTTTGCGCCCCGATTTATAATCGATGATGACGACATACTTATGGTCTCCCTGGCGAAGGGTATCGATGCGGTCGATCTGCCCGGTGACGACGACGTGGAGGCCGTTCTTCAAGGTGAAGCGCAGGGCTTCCCAGGGACTGCCCGGGCGGCCGAAGGATTTTTCCAGCCCTTCCATATGGAAATCGGACACGGCACTGAACGCACTGAGACGGCGTACCGTCCGGGTCAGGGTCTGGATGAGCCGTTCCTTGATCTGGGCGAAATAGGCATTGGACATGAGGATATCGTGCTGGACCTGTGGGGCCAGTTCATCCGTTGCCTGGCGGCAGATAGCCGGGACTTCACTGTCCGGGATGTCATGCCACTGCTTCTGTTCGCGGAGCAGTTTTTCCCCGATGATGCGCAGGGCCCCATGGACCAGCATGCCCAGGTCGGGGGCGGCAAACTGATAGCGCGGCCGTTCTTCCAGCCCCAGGCCGTAGCGGGAATAGTAAGCAAAGGGACAGCTGCGGTACTGCTCAAACTTCGTGACCGACCCCCGCAAAGTCCCATCGGGAGCGAACAGGCGGCGGACCAGCGCCTCCGGCAAGGTGACGGGCAGGTTCGTGTGGAACAGGCCCTGCACGGCGCGGACAGCCTGATGGCGCCAGCCATGCTGCCAGGCCCAGTCATAGAGAGCCCACCAGACGGAATCGACGGCCTGGCCTTCCGCAGCCGGCCGCAAATGACCGGGCAGGTAGTCCAGCGCTGCCGGCAAAGCCAGCAGATACTCGGCTTCCTGACCGGGCGGCACTTTCGTATCTTTGCGGATGATGCCGGCTGTATAGCCCTTATCACAGAGCTGATGGATCCACGACGCCTTTTCCAGGGCGCTGCCATCATCGTCAGCGACGACATAAGATACGACGAATCGTTCACTGGCCCGGGTCGCGCCTAAATAGAACAAGAAGCGTTCCTGGAACGAACGGAAGCGGCTCCCCGGCCCGAGGACGATACCCAGGTCGGCCAGACGGTGGCGTTCCTTATCGCTGAACAGCCCTTCTTCCTGGCTGTGCTGGGGAAAGATGCCGTCATTGACGCCGCATAAAAAGACGACTTTCGCCTGCATCGTATACCCCCGTTCCACAGCAGTCAGCGTCACGTGGTCCAGCGTCGGCGGAATGAGACTGAATTTCAGACTGCCCAGGCCATCTTCAACGATGCGGGAAAATTCATCGAGATCCGTTTCATCGTCGCCGCAAAGGCTGACGATTTCATTGAGGAAGGTCCCGATGCGCTTCCAGACCTGTTCGTGTTCCTTGCCTTCTTCGGCAAGGCCCGACTGTTCATCTTCTTCCTGCCACTGGCGCAAGGCGTCGGGGATCCCCAGCCGGCACAGCCATCGGTACAACAGGGTACACCAATCGCGCAGGCAATGGGATTCCTGGGCTTCGTTCCAGCAGGGGAAGAGGATATCCCGCACGCGCTGGCGGATGTCGTTGATGTGCTGCAAGCAGGCTTCTTCCTGTTCGTCCACGACCTGTGGCTGTTCCTGCCGGCGCCCATAGGTCCATTCGCCATCCCGCAGCCAATGGCGGCCCTGGATACCGTAAGCCAGACAATAATTTTCCAAATCGTCGACATCGTGGCGGCTCACGGGAAAGAGGTCCGTCTTGAGCAGGCGAAAGATCGACTCATGGGACCAGCGGCTGCGGAAGACGCCGAACAGGGCCGAAATCGCCTCGGCCGCCGGATGGCTGGTCATGGGCCGGCGATAGTCGCTGAAGCAGGGGATGCCGTAGCGCCGGAAGATGCGTTCGACCCGGTCGTGGTACAAATCGCTCGTCCTGGCCAGGACGAGAAAGTCGCGATAACGATAGCCCTGATGACAGAGAGCGGCTATTTTCCGGGCAACGCTGTCGATTTCGCCGTCCCTGTCGGAACATTCCCAGATTTCCAGGGCCGATACGGGCTGTGTCATTTCAGCCGGTACAGGCCGGAAGAAGGCATCGCGAAAGGCCGTCAGCGGGCCGTCCGGCCTTTTGGCTACCTTGGTCGTTTCCAGATGAGGAAAGAGGGTCTTTAAATCGCGATAGACTTCATAAGCCCGGTGAAACAAAGCCGTTTCCCGCCGCTGCTGTTCCAGGTGTTCCTCGTCGATGGTCAGGGTAATCGTCACCTGCGCCGTCACGCGTTCCATTTGCCGCAAAATCTCCATCTGCTGCGGTATAAACCACTGAAACCCGTCGACCCAGACATGGGCGCCCTGGAGGAAGGAATAATGACCGACTTCCCGGGCCAGCAGGGTCATCGTATCGTCTGCCGAGCCGAAATGATCGGCCAGAAAATCCTGATACGCTCCGTAGAGCCGGGAAATATCTTCCAGCTTATGCGACAGCGTCGGATTGGGGACGGCTTCGGCAGCCTTACGCAAGGCATCCGGGGTGACACAGAAAGACCGACATTCCCATAAGAAACGGCCAGCCGTATCGGCAAAATTCGGCTGTCTGGCCGCCGTCTGCAAGACGGAAAACTCTTTTTCCCCCTTGTGCAGCAGGCGCTGTAAAATAATCTTCCGGGCCAGTTCGGACAGAGACGCATGGGCCAGGCCCCGTTCCTGGAACACGTTATAAGCCAGGCGGGAAAAACCGACGACTTGCGTCCCTATAAAGCCCTGTCCCTCTGAATGTTCAGCCAGATGCCGTTCGGCGCCATATGTCGCCTGGTCAGGGACAAGGAGCAAAGCCTTGCCGCCGGCAGCCGCACAGGCATGTATCTCCCGATAGCACTGCGTCGACTTGCCGCTTCCGGCCTTGCCCAATAATACGGTAACAGCCATGGACGTACCTCCTTACATAAAAATCGATTATCTCTATTATACCCGATTTCCACTGGAAAAGAACAGTAAAAAGAGGCTGTCGCATGAAGACAGCCTCTTTTGGCGTATTAAGTTTGCAGTTTGTAGTTTCCAAAGCCTTCACGCGGCAAAAATCAATGGAAGATGGCGCAGGCCGTCTTGAGGAAGGGCAGGCGTTTGCTCAGGCCCGTCCGCGACCGCTGGATCCACTTGAGGTCATACGGTTCAAAGACGACGCGCTTATAGGCTTCGATATCCAAGGGCGTGCCATCCCAGTCAGAATGGATGTCCCCGGTCTGTTTGATGAGGATATCGTAGAGGATGTCGTATTCTTTGTCATCCCGTCTATCCCGTTCGATGACCGTGCTGTACGGCAGGGTCTTATGATAGGTCAGTTCCATGCCTTTGTAGTCGAAATGGAAGCCACAACGCATGCGGCAGCCATCAAGACCGGTATAATCGGCGATTTTCTTCAAGTCGTGAAGGATATGGTCGTGACCTTCTTCATAGAGATTGTCCGGCGTCGTTTCCGTATAGTCGAAACGGAACTGGATCGATGCCCCGTCGATGTGGCGGAACCGTTCCAGGTACGGCTTGAGCTGGTCAGCCGGATATTTCTTATACAATACACAGTTGATACGGAAAGGAACAGCCAGACGGCTCAAGAGAGCGTCATTCGATTCCTGTACATAATGCTGCATATGGCGCGATACGTTGATGCAGGTAATCTTATGGCGGTTGCGTTCTGTAAAGGCGACGATGTCGTCTTCCGATTGGTTTTCAAAGACCGGCAAGGTCGTATTGATGTATACCTTATGTGTCACAGGAATACAGTCCAGCATACGCTGCAGCGATTCCATATTGGCAAAAGGTTCGCCGCCAGTGAAGACAAAGTCACAGAACGGCGTAATGCTATCCATCAGGCGGATGCTCCGGCAGATAGCCTCTTCGGAAAAACCAGTCATGTCTTCATATTCTGCCTTGTTGATGCAGAACGGACAATGATTGTGACAGTTGTAAGGCACGAAAACCGTGACGGTAGCTCCGCCATTCCGTGTCTTATACGGGTGGACCACACGCGGTACAGTCGTTGCGGCCATGCTGATTGTTGTTTTCATTCTTCTTTCGCCTCGAATCGTGGATAAGATCCCAAGCTGTTCCCACACTGCTGCCGACGAAAAGGAAAATATTTTTTCATCTTACAGCAGACAATCTTGTGACCCGAATGTAGTATCCACGGTTATTGTACCATAAAAGTCCAGTTCTGCAAATGCATATTATATATTCCTCTTTTGCATAATTTTCATATAAAAACAATTCATATAGGGAAATATTTAATTTTATTATTTTTTTATTGTTTTTTCCTTCAATCGAGGGCCTTGCTGATGTCATCTGCCGTCTTTTTGACGGCCTCAATGGCCATGTTCCGTTCTTCCCCAGCCAGTCGTTCCGCCGGTCCGGATAGACTGATAGCTGCCGTGATATGGCCGCCATAAAAAATAGGCGCCGCAATGCAGGCCATGCCGAGTTCCACTTCTTCCCGTTCTACGGCATAGCCCCGGCGGCGGATTTTTTCCAGTTCCTGGAGCAAATCGCCCCAGTCGGTCACGGTATACTCAGTAAACTTCTGTAGCGTACATCCCGTGTAGGTGTGCAGGTATTCCGGTGAAAAAGCGAGCAGGCACTTGCCCGATGCCGAACAATACGCCGGACGGACGGCACCGACAGGTGGTGCCGTATCAATCGTCCTGGGCGACTTTATCTTTTCTAAAATGATGTGCTGCGGATAAGGCGCTCCGTTATGGGCAAACGTCGTGATGTGGACGCCTTCGTTGCATTGCAGGGACAAGGCCTTGGCATAGGGATAGGCGACTTTGGGGAATTTATCCTTTTCCCGGAACAGCATCCCCAGGGCATAGACCTGGAGCCCCAGCCAGTATTTCCCCGTTTCGTTGTCTTTTTGGACGAATCCGCGCCGTTCCAGCGTATCCATAGTACGGCTGACCGTACTCTTATGAAGTTCCATCATCTTGCTGATACTGGTCACACTGAGGGGCCTTTCTTCTTTTAAAAAGAGCTGTAAAACGGCCAGGGCCCGGTCAATCGATTCAATCATCCTCGTTCCCCCGATCCGGCATCTTCACGACGCCAAGAAATAATATACTTATTATAGGGAATACTCCTATAATGTCAAGAGGGAAGGCCAGGCAGTCTCCTGAAACCCATCAATGGCAGGACTCCCGGGAAGCCTGGCTATGGTCGTACAGGCACTGTGACAGCTTGCGGATCAACGCTTCACATTCCAAATGGCCGCGCCAGCTTTTCGGAATGGCCTGGACTCCATCCTGAGCGCCCATGATATTCCCGCAGATGGCGCCGCACGTATCGCTGTCACCATCCTGATTGCAGGCCATGAGGACAGCATCTTTCAGATGCCCCGTCTTGAGGACGCAGTACACGGACAGGGCCAAGGCTTCATCGCCTTTCTTGCCCAGTCCCAGCTTCTTCATGGAGTGAACCGGGTTGCGGTCGGTCACGGCTTCGTCAACAGCCCGCAGGATGGTCTTCATGAGCGGCGTCCCTTCCGGGTCCCCCTGTAAGATGCGCAAGGCGCCTCCCAGGGCCGCGCTGATATCCTTTCCTGCCGCCAGGAAAGCGATCATGGCACCCAGTGTCGCCGTCGGCAAATACGCTTCCGGACCGCCGTGGGTCAGGCTGGCAGCCTGGCAGCCGACGGCAAAGGCCTTTTCCGGGTCACCGGCGTAAAACAAGCCGATGGGCGCCGCCCGCATGACCGTGCTGCTGCCACAGCTGTGGTTCATCGGTTCCTGACGGGACAACTTTTTCCCTGAGGCCAGGGATGTCAGGCAGGTCTTTCCCGGCGAGCGGCGGGCAAAGAGTTCTTCTTCTCCCATGATGTCGTAGTCGCAATCGACTTCATGGGGCTGGCGCTTCATCCATTTTTCCTGTTCCGGATGAATGATGCGTTCTGTCTGCGTATAGTACCAGCGCATGTACGACCGATACAGTCCATCTGAAGGTTCCAGTCCGTCGTGGTCAGCCCACAGCATGCCGTCAGCCGTGAACAAAGCCAGCTGCGTATCGTCCGAAATCAGGCTCTTATTGCCATTTTTAGCCGATTTTAAAACAGTACGCAATCCATAAGGACCGTATTTCTTATGAATCGTCTTCAAATCATCACATTCAATGACGAAACCCAAAGCGTCGCCTACAGCGCCACCAAACATGCAACCCATAAACCGATCTAGCCCATCCATGTAGCATCCTCCTATCCGTAATCCTGCTTTTCTTTTTCTCGAAAAAAATTTTACATTTTCGTTCAAGTAGTATATAATAAAAAGTTTATATATCCATTATACAGGTTGTGATAGGAATTTGCAAATAAAAAAAACGGGCCGCCCTTTGGGACGGCCCCTACGAACTACTAACATTTATTTTCCGGCTACGAGGAGATCGGTCTTTCCTTCTACGCGGTCCATGGCTTTCTTTACGATAGCGGCCAGGCCTTGCATCTTGATTTCCGGGATGGAGCAGACGCCGAGGCGGACGCCCTGAGCCAGGGGGCCGGCAAAGACCAGGTCGTCTTCCAGGGCCTGGCAGACGGCAGCTGATTTCTGAGTCGGGATGGAAATGAAGAAGCCCCCTTTATAAGGCACATAAGAGAGACCGCAACGGTCGGCTTCATATGTAAAGATATCGGCACGGCGGCGCAGGCTCTTGGCGACGGCCAGGCGTTCCAGATCGAGCTGGGCCATGAGGTCGCGGTCGCTGCGTATCCGGGTCAGGAGCGTCATGGCTGCGCGGTTGATGTTCGACCAGGCCGTGCGGGCGGAATATTTGCCCAGATTGGCAAATTCTTCGATGACAGCTTGGCTCGACGACAAGCCGACGAGGGCCCCAGCGCGCTGGCCGTACATCGTATAGCCTTTGGACATGCTGAAAGCAAACATGGTAAAGATATGTTCCGGAAGGCCTGCGAACTGGGTCATGAACGAGCGGACGCGGTTCTTTTCGCCGGCATAGGCAATATAGGCGATATCGACGAGGATACTGATGCGCTTGCCGTTCTTTTCATGAAGGCGGCAGACTTCGAGGACATCGGCCCATTCTGCATCGGACAGAGCAAAGCCCGTCGGGTTGTTGGCCGGCGTATTGAGGATGATGAGCAGCGAATCCTGGCGGTGCAGGATATGGGAAACAGCTGCCGAGAACGCGGCCGTATTGAAATGGCCCTGGTCATCCATCATCGAGAACGTATGCAGATCGCGGCCGATTTCCTGGCACAGGCAGTCATAGATGTTCCAGCGCCAGTCCGTCGTCAAGACGGCATCGCCGACTTCCGAATAGTTGGCAATGGCAATGTGGATGGCACCGGTGCCGCCTGACGTAGCTACGGCATCGACATAGCCGTCGGGCCGACAGCCTTCAAAGGTTTCATCGATGACGGCTTTCCGGTAGCCTTCCAGCCCCATGGGCGGCGCATAAGTGATGAAATCGCTCATCGGCAAAGAGCGGTATAACTGTTCGACGACAGGCAGACAAGCCAGTTTTTCATCTTCACCGGCATAACAGCCAACAGTCGCGTTGATAACTTTCTCTTCTCCATACCGCGCTGCCGCCTCCCGGGCTGCCGCTCCAGCGGCGAATACCACGTCACGTAAAGTCTTGCCTTCTCGGCTCGATGCTGCCATAATCGTCATAATGAAAAACCCCTCTCTGCATGTAGTGTTTACTCCGTGGACACTTGTTCCCCCCAAATGTCCTGACGTCCTACATTATAGCACTATGAAAAGAGTTTTTATATAGCGAAAAGCATAAAATACTGTATACACAAAAAGTATCTTGTATACAAAATTCAGTGTCCATAATTTTCCTGTCCCTGACTGCCGTCATCGACATGGAACGTCGCCTGTTTGATGCCCTTCATCGCCAGGAGCTGACTGATGATTTCCGTCTCATCCATGTGATGGGCCGCCTTCAATTCGATGTCGATATCTGCCAAAGGCGCGTCATCATCATTATGCGAATGGAACGTTTTGATATGCATATGATGGTCGTGGATGAACGTCGATAATTTCCGGGCCTGGCCGATATTGTTCTTCATGACTAGGTGCATGACATACTTCTTGTGGAAGCGCCCTTCCAGGCGGGCATCGAGGCGGACGAAGACCGTCAGGACCAGGAAAATCAGGGCCGTCGCCACACAGGCAATGGTGAGATAGCCTGCACCGACGACGAGGCCGATGGCCGAAACAGCCCAGAGGCCGGCAGCCGTCGTCAAGCCGCGGACGCTGCGGTCCTTCTGATTGGCCAGGATCGTACCGGCACCGATGAAACCGACACCGGATACGACTTGGGCCGCAATCCGTTCGGGGTCGGAATTGTTATAGCCGAAGGTGAAATAGTAATCCATGGCGATGTTGATGGATATAATCATGCACAAGCAGGAACCGACGCAGACCAGGGTATGCGTCCGAAGGCCGGCAGACTTGCTTTGGGCCTGCCGTTCATAACCGATGAGTCCGCCCAGGATAAGGGCTATAATCAGGCGGATGATGCTGTCTTCCGTAGAAATCATAATAGGCTCAACTTCTTTCAAAATATTTTTTACATCCGTTAAGAAAACGTTATAATGGTATTATAGTATAAAGAGGAAGGAAAGAACAAGCAAAATGTTTTCTCCGCCTCAAAGAAAGAAGGTCATTCCTATGAACCGCTTCATTTATTTCGATAATCTGCGCAGTGCCGCCGTCGTATTGACGCTGGCCGCGTTATTGCTTCAGCCTTGGCACGCTTTCTATGAGGAAAGTGCGGTCATCGCCATTTCCATCGTCTTTTTCATCAGTGCCTACTTCGGAGCCTCGGCCCTGCGCATCCGCACGATATCCTTCTTCCTCAAGGATAAAGGGAAACGCCTGGGCTGGCCGGGCCTGGTCCTGCTGCTCCTGGGCATGGAGGAACAACTGGTGACTGCCAGCCTGCCGGTCACGTCATGGGTCCTGCCCTGGCTCTTCCTGCTCTTTGCCGGATTAGCCCTGGTCAAACAGCTCAACCATAATATCTTGCAGCATCGCATCGCCTCGAAGCCCTCCGTCCCGTTCCTGCTGGCTTTCATCGTCATCCTGGCAGCGGCCCTCTTCTTCTGCCAGGCCTGCCTGCCCCAGTCCCTGGCTATCCCCTATATCGCCCAAGTCCGTCCGGACTGGCTGGTCCTGTCTTTCTTCTCCTTTGGCTTAGGCGTCTATGCCTTCCGCCATCGCTGGTTCACGCCGTCCGGCTATCAGCCCAAGGGCAACGGGCTCCTGGGCTTTGCCATCATGGTCGGCGTCTACGCGGCCTGGATGCCCGGCAAAGGCGCGACGATCCTGACGGCGCTGACACCGACGTTATTGCTCATCGCTTCTGTCCTGGGCCTGTCGGCCTGCTTCCGCCAGCAGTTCAACGCGCATACGGCCTGGTCCCACACGCTACACCGCATTTCCTACGGCCTGTTCTTCGTCAGCGAACCGATCATCATCCATTCGATGTGGTTCTTACAGCCTCTGGCCGTCGCCCTATGGCTGAAAATCGTCATTACGGCCCTCGTCCTGGCGATTTATGGCTACCTGCTCTGCCGCTATGCCCTGCTCCACATCCCATGCTTTAAAAGCAAGGGATAATGGTCCGAAATACTAGCCCCGGCAGGCCATCTGTGCTATGATAGATAGCAAGTTTGTTTCTTTACATTATGGATAAGGAGTGTGCCTACTTGGATACATTATTACAACTCATGGAATCGTATGGCTATATCGCTATGTTCGTGGCTATGGCATTGGAAAATGCCAATATCCCCATTCCCAGCGAAGTCGTACTCGGGTTCGCCGGTTTCCTCATTTCCCAGCAGATTTTTTCATTCTGGACGACCTTTGCCGTAGCCTGCATCGCCGGTGTCGTCGGCTCGATTATCAGCTACTGGCTCGGCTCTTACGGTGGCCGGCCGTTACTGTTAAAGTATGGCAAATACATCTTCTTCAATGAACGCAAATTCCGCATGGCCGAAGACCTGTTCAACAAGTACGGCGGCATCGCCGTCATTATCTGCCGCTGCCTGCCCGGCGTGCGCACGTTCATTTCCTTCCCGGCCGGCGTAGCCCGCTATCCTTTCTGGCGCTTCGTCATTTTCACCATCATCGGTACCATCCCCTGGACGCTGCTCCTCGTATGGGCCGGCTCTCTCTTGGGCAGCCATTGGCGCGACCTCATCCAGTACAACCACATCTTCCTCATGGCCGTCGCTGCCCTCTGTGTCGTCGCCGCCGTCGTATTCGTATGGCATAAACGCCGCCGGAGAAATGTAGCATGAAACAATGGTTCTTAAAAAATCGGTACGGCTTGACCGTCGCCTTAGTGGCAGCAATCATCTTGCTGCCATTTTTAGGTGCTGCGCCCCTCATGGACCCGGACGAACCGGTCTACGGCGAAACGGCGCGGGAAATGCTGTTGGCCGGGGATTGGCTGTCGCCGCGCATTTTCGGCCAATATTGGTACGATAAACCACCACTCTTCTACTGGCTGGAAATGCTGTCATACAGCTTCTTCGGCATTTCCGACATCTCGTCCCGCCTGCCCAGCGTCATCATGGCCCTGGCCACGACACTGTACGTCTATGTCCAGGGGAAAGAATTATTCAATAAACCCATCGCCTTCCTCTCAGCCCTGCTCCTGGTGACCAGTGCGGGCTTCATGTATATCGGCAAGGCCGCCGTCACCGACATGACCCTCATGTTCACCCTGACGGTGACGATGATTTCCTTTTACCGTAAAAAGTATTATATAGCCTATATTTTCTGCGGCCTGTCACTCCTGGCCAAAGGCCCCGTCGGCTATGCCTTCCCGGCCCTGATCATGCTCATCTACCTGGCCTGGACACGGCAGTGGACGCTCATGAAACACATGAAGATCCCCCAGGGCATCCTGCTGGCTTTTGCCGTCGGCCTGCCCTGGTACTTCCTGATGTATAAGGTCCACGGCGAAGTCTTCCTGGACACCTTCATCGGCTATCACAACATCACCCGCTTCGCTGCGCCGGAACATCCGGGCCAGAACAGTATTTTCTTCTTCATCCCCATCCTCTTCGCCGCTATGATGCCATGGACAGCGGCCTTGTTCCCGACGCTCTGGCGACTGTTCAAAAAACGGGACCCCTTCCGGGATACGCTGCAGTACTGCCTGGTCTGGGCCGCGTTCATCTTCCTCTTCTTCTCCTTCTCCAAGACCCAGCTGGTCACGTACATTGCCCCCATGTTTCCGCCGACGGCTTACCTGCTGGGCTGGTACGGCTACCGCTGCTATATCGAACGAAAATTCTCACGGCCCCTGCTCCTGACCTTATATTTCCTGGGGCTGGCCGTCCTAGCCTGTAATGCCATCCCCCTCCACGAGGAAGCGTCCTTTTTCCGTCCGGCCATCCTCTGGGGTTCCTGCCTGCTGGCAGCGGCCTTGTTCCTGCCGGCGGTCTGCTTATGGCGCCATTATTATCGGGCCGCTTTCATCGCCGGCATCGTGACCATGACCGCTTTCTCCTGGGCCGCTTTCGGCTTCATCATTCCCCAGTTCAAAGGCCATGTCACCTCCTATGACACGGCCCAGATCCTGCCGGACGTCTACGACGGCCATTCCATGCTCTATATCGAAAAGTTCCTGCGCCCGGGTATCTCCTATTACAGCGGTATGTACGGGCGCGAGTGGGACCCCGTCAAGGACCCGGACCTGGAAGCCTTATTACAGACAAAGGATAAGATTTTCCTCATCATGTCGAAATCGACGTTCCACAAACTGGCCAAGTCCCAACACTTGATCGACCGCTTCGGTATCGCCGCCGAAACGCCGACGCAGGTCATCCTCATCAATCATCCCTAGGAGGTATCCCATGAAACAGCGCACCTTCCTGGCCGTCATCTTCATGGCGGCTTTCCTCTTCCTGGCCGCCGGCATCTCCCAGCTGGCCGTCACCGACCCGGTCGAATCGAATTACGCCCTGACGGCTTTAGAAATGGTCCGCAGCGGCGACTGGCTCTCTCCGCAGATTTACGGCACCTACTGGTATGATAAGCCCATTTTCCTGTACTGGCTCCTGAGCCTGTCCTACAGTCTTTTAGGTACGACCGACCTGGCTGCCCGCCTGCCGGCCGTCCTCTTCGGCGCAGCTTCATGCACCCTGGCGGCCTGGTTCGCCCTGCGCCAGACAGGACGCCGCCTGACAGCCATCCTCTTCGCCGCCATGACAGGCACGTCCCTCATCGGCTGGTTCATCAGCCGTTCTGTCATCACCGATCAGCCCTTGTATTTCTTCAGTGGCGCTACCTTGTTCTTCGCCTACATCGGCCTGACCGAAGGAAAGAAAAGCTACGTTACGGCAGCTTATGTCATGGCAGCCGGCGCCGTCCTGACCAAAGGCCCGGTCGGCCTGGTCCTGCCCGGCCTGTTCCTGCTACTCTTTATCGCCATCCAGCGCCGGCCCGATTATCTTAAAAGACTTTTCCCGCCAGTCGGCATCGTCCTCTTTCTCCTCCTCTGCCTGAGCTGGTACGGTCCCATGTACAACCGCCATGGCATGGACTTCATCGACGGCCTGCTGGGCTTCAACAACGTCGTCCGGGCCACCGTATCGGAACATCCCGAATACGATGTCTGGTATTATTATATCGTCCTCGTCCCGGTCAGCCTCCTGCCATGGACCGGTCCCTGCCTGTACGGCCTGTGGCGGCGGCGCAGCCATCGCGATGAATACGTCCTCATGGCACTCTGGGCCTTGGGGACGATTTTGTTCTACAGCCTCATGGCGACGAAATACCCGACATACGCGTACATCGCCAACTGGCCCCTCTTATATCTCGGCGCCTGCACGATGCAGGACTGGCTCGACGAAGACGCCAGCTATGCCTGGCTGGCAGCCCTCATCCCGGCTTCCCTTTACGGCCTGCTCTTCGCTTCGCTGACGGCCTTTACGAGAAAAACTCCCTTTCCGGTCCCGAGCCTGCTCTTGTTGACTGTCTTCCTGATCATCATGGCCATCCTGACCTGGCTGGCCTGGTGGCAGAAAGCTTATCTGGCCCTGCCCTTTTTCCTCGTCACGGCGACAGCCGTCACTTACCTCATCGTGACCTTCCAGGTCTTGGTGCCCTTCTATCAGTACCGGTCGGCCCAGACCTTGACGAGCCTGGCCAATCAGGGCCCGGTCTATTTCTTTGAAGAATACCGCACGTCCTATCCCTATTATACGGGACAGCCGGCGTACTGGACGGCACCGGCGGACTACGATGAAAGCGCCCGGCTCCAGCGCGATGCCGTCTGGGCCAAGAAACACGTCTACCCGACAGAGGCAGAAGCTCAGGTATTGACCAGACTGACCCAGCATCAGTCCCTGACGATCGTCGTCCCGGAAGGGAAATATAAGGATTATAAAGCCTCGAAATTTTTCAATCTGACCCATGAAACCGGCCAATCCGGCCCATACCACGTTTTCAAGCCCATTCCTTAGGACAGGAGGATTTCCCATGGAAGAACTCATCCAAAAACTCTGCACCTATCATCGCCCAGGCGTCTTCAATCCCTGGTCCGAATACGACGAATCCTGTGACCTCGGTCCGGACGCCCCGGCCATCCGCTGCCAGCAGCTGCGTGACTACCTGGCGCCGCGCCTGTCCAAGGCCCGCATCGTCCTCGTCGCCGAAGCCGCTGGCTACCAGGGCTGCCGCTTCACAGGCATCCCCATCACCTGCGAACGCATGCTCCTGGACCAGCATAAACAGATAGGCTCCGCCATCATCCTGGGCCATCGCGGCCAGCGCACGAGCCGGCCCGACAGCCCTTACATGACCAGCCGGCCCCAGCGGGAAAAAGGCATGAATGAACCGACGGACACCTATGTCTGGGGTGCCGTTGTCGATAACGGCCTGAATCCGCGCGACGTCCTGTTATGGAACATCTTTCCCTTCCATCCTTATAAGGCTTCGCCTTTTTCCAACCGCACGCCGACAGACAGCGAGCTGGCCGAAGGCCTCGTATACGCCAAAGCCCTGCTGCAGTACTGCCGTCCCGACATCCGCCTGGCCGCCATCGGCAGGAAATCGGCAGAAACCCTGCAAAATGCCGGCTTCCCGGCCCTGGCCATGCGCCATCCGGCAAACGGTGGTGCCAGCCTCTTCCGGGAACAGTTCGCACGTTTTTTCCAATAATTCCTTTAAAAAATCGGTTAAATTCGATTTTTACATTAAATTTATCAGCGTTTTTACGAAAACATGCAAGAAAATCATTGCATCGACTTCACAAATTGTTTATAATCATAGGTACACCACAGTATATACGAGCCTTCTCTCTCATACAGTGACGGCTCGTTTTTGTATACCCAAAGGGGGATTACGTATGAATAAAGAAATGCGCGATCTGCCGAGCCCGCAAGGCCTGTACGATCCGTCATATGAACACGATGCCTGTGGCATCGGTATCGTTGCCAATATAAAAGGGAAGAAGTCCTACGGCATCATCGACGATGCCCTGACCATCCTGGAAAACCTCCGTCACCGCGGTGCCGAAGGGGCCGACGCCAACAGCGGCGACGGCGCCGGCATCCTGGTCCAGATTCCACACCAGTTCTTTAAACGCGAATGTGAAGTCCTGGGCTTTTCCCTGCCCGACGAAGGCGAATACGGCGTCGGCATGATTTTTGCCCACCGCTATGAAACGTTCCGCAAGAAACAGATGGAAGCCTTTGAAGACATCGTCCGCTCCGAAGGCCTGTCCATCCTCGGCTGGCGCGACGTCCCGGTCGATGAAAGCCTGATCGGCAATATCGCCAAACAGACGTGTCCCCATTTCCTGCAGGTCTTCATCCGCAAAGACCCGACCATGAAGACCCAAATGGACTTTGAACGGAAACTGTACGTCATCCGCAAACTAGCCGAAAAAGCCATCGTCCCGGAAAGCCAGAAGAACGGCACGGACTTCTACATCGCCAGCCTGTCGTCGAAGACCATCGTCTACAAGGGCATGCTGACGTCCATGCAGCTGCGCCACTTCTTCCTCGACCTGTCGGACCTGGATTTCGTCACATCCATGGCCCTCATCCATTCCCGTTTCAGTACCAATACCTTCCCCAGCTGGGCCCGGGCCCATCCGAACCGTTATATCGTCCACAATGGGGAAATCAACACTATCCAGGGCAATATCAACTGGCTCAACGCCCGTGAAGGCAAGTCGAAATCGGACTTCTTCCCGGATATGGAAAAAGTCTTCCCCGTCGTCGACGATACGGGCAGCGACTCGTCCATGTTCGACAACTGCCTGGAATACTTGTACATGACAGGCCACTCCCTGCCCCACGCCATGATGATGATGATTCCGGAACCTTGGGAACGGGATCCCCTCATGAGCGATGAAAAACGTGATTTCTACCGCTACCATAACTTCATGCTCGAACAGTGGGACGGCCCGGCAGCTATCGGCTTCTGCGACGGCACGGTCATCGGCGGCATGCTCGACCGCAACGGCCTGCGCCCGGCCCGCTACTATGTCACCCGCGACGACCGGGTCATCGTAAGTTCCGAAGTCGGCGTCGTCAACATCCCGCCGGAAGACGTCCTCTATAAAGGCCGCCTGGAACCGGGCAAGATGCTCCTCGTCGATACGAATAAACAGCGCATCATCGACGACGACGAAATCAAGCATGAAATCGCCACGGAACACCCCTACCATGAATGGTACAAAGAACATATCGTCAACCTCGACGATCTCATGACGGGCCAGAACATCGCCAACAGCGATGCCATCATCCCCTATGACCTGAAGGAACAGGAAAAGGTCTTCGGCTATACCCAGGAAGACATGGACAAAGTCATCCTGCCCATGGCCCGCGATGCCCAGCACGCCATCGACTCCATGGGCGTCGACGTACCTTTGGCCGTCCTCAACGACCGTCCGCAGCTCCTCTATGATTATTTCAAAGAAAACTTTGCCCAGGTCACCAACCCGGCTATCGACGGCGTCCGCGAAAAGACGGTCATGTCGTCGGCAGTCATGGCCGGCAACGTCGCCAACATCATGGAACCGAACGAAGCATCGACGGCAGCCTTATACCTCAAAGGACCGATCCTGACCAACGAACAGATGTCGGTCATCAAGTCCCTCATGACGCCGAAACTGCGTGCAGCCACGCTGTCCATGCTCTATCCCGTCAACAGCGGTGCCGAAGGCATGGAAACGGCCATCGAATCGCTGTGCATCGACGCCTTGAAGGCCATCAAGAACGGCGCCAACATCCTCGTCCTGTCCGACCGCGGCGTCAACTCCCGCATGGCCGCCATCCCGGCCCTCCTGGCCTCGGCAGCCCTGCACCATTACCTCATCGACAAGGCCGTCCGTTCCGACGTCGGCCTCATCCTGGAATCGGGCGAACCGCGCGAAGTCCATCACTTCTGCACCCTCATCGGCTACGGCATTACGGCCATCAACCCGTACATCGCCCTGGAATCGATCAAGGAACTCATTGCCAACAAGAAGCTCCAGAAAATCGATTATGAAACGGCCAAACAGAACTACATCGACGCCGCCGTCAAAGGCATCCTGGCCGTCATGTCCAAGATGGGCATTTCTACGGTCCACAGCTACCACGGCGCACAGATTTTTGAAGCCGTCGGCATCAAGCAGGACTTGATCGACAAATATTTCTGCAACACGCCGTCCCGCATCGAAGGCCTGGGCATTGCTGAAATCGCCAAAGAAAACGCCCTGCGCCACGAAGAAGCGTACAGCACAGGCGATAAATTGGAACGGGGCGACTTCTATCAGTACCATAAAGGCGGCCAGCCGCACATCATCGACCCGGAAACGGTCCAGCTCCTGCAGAAGGCCGTCCAGAACGACGACTATGCGACGTATAAGAAATACGCCGACCACGTCAACCGCCAGACTATCTTCCGCCTACGCGACCTCTTGGATTTCGAATATCCTGCCGGAAGCAGCATCCCTATCGAAGAAGTCGAACCGGTCGACTCCATCGTCAAGCGCTTCCGCACTGGTGCCATGAGTTACGGCGCCCTCAGCAAGGAAGCCCATGAATGTGTCGCTACGGCCATGAATCGCTTAGGCGGCATGAGCAACACCGGTGAAGGCGGCGAAGACTCGGCCCGCTTCAATACGGAAACGAACGACCGCATCAAACAGGTCGCCTCGGCCCGTTTCGGCGTCACCAGCGATTACCTCATCCACGCCGACGAACTGCAGATTAAATGCTCGCAAGGGGCAAAACCGGGTGAAGGCGGCCATCTGCCGGGCAATAAAGTCTACCCGGACATCGCCAAGACCCGTCATGCTACGACCGGTGTCGCCCTCATTTCACCTCCGCCTCATCACGATATCTACTCCATCGAAGACCTGGCCGAACTTATCTTCGACCTCAAGAACGCCAACCGCAAGGCTACGATCGGCGTCAAATTGACGTCCGGCGTCGGCATCGGCACGATTGCAGCTGGTGTCGTCAAAGCAAAAGCCGACGACATCGTCGTCAGCGGCTATGACGGCGGGACCGGCGCTTCGCCGCGTACCAGCCTGCGCCATGCCGGCCTGCCCTGGGAAATCGGCCTGTCCGAAGTCCAGCAGACACTGCTCCTCAACCGCCTGCGCGACCGCGTCACCCTGGAAGTCGACGGCAAACTGCTCACCGGCCGCGACGTCGCCATCGCCGCTCTCTTCGGCGCTGAAGTCTTTGGTTTCGGTACGGCACCGCTCCTGGCCATCGGCTGCCATATGCTGCGTGTCTGCCACCTCAACACCTGCCCGTACGGCGTCTGCACACAAGATGAAAAACTGCGCAAACGCTTCAAAGGCAAACCGGAATACATTATCAACTTCATGCGCTTTGTCGCACAGGACCTGCGGGAAATTATGGCCCGCCTGGGCTTCCACACCATCGACGAAATGGTCGGCCGCTACGATTGCCTGAAACAGCGCGATCATTTCGGCAACTGGAAAGCGAAGACGGTCAACTTGAAGAACCTCTTGTATCGTCCGTACACCGACGCTTCTGTCGGCCAGCACTTCACGACACCCCAGGACCATAAGATCAACACGACTCTGGACATGTCCAAACTGGTCCGCATGTGCCGTCCGGCCCTGGAAGAACAGAAACACATCCGCGCCCGCCTGCGCATCAAGAATACGGACCGCGTCACCGGGACCATCCTGGGCAGTGAAATCACCAAGCGCTACGGCGAAAAAGGTCTGGCTGAAGACACGATTATCTTGTCCTTCGTCGGTTCGGCCGGCCAGAGTTTCGGCGCCTTCATCCCCCATGGCCTGACACTGACCCTGGAAGGCGATGCCAACGATTACCTCGGCAAAGGCCTGTCGGGTGGCAAGATCATCGTATCGCCGCCGCGGGAATCGGTCTTCCCGGCGGAAGACAATATCATCATCGGCAACGTCGCCTTCTACGGCGCGACCAGCGGCGAAGCTTACATCAACGGCACGGCCGGTGAACGCTTCTGCGTCCGCAACAGCGGCATCAGCGCCGTCGTCGAAGGCGTCGGCAACCACGGCTGCGAATACATGACCGGCGGCCGGGTCCTCATCCTCGGCCAGACAGGGCGCAACTTTGCTGCCGGCATGTCCGGCGGTATCGCCTACGTCTATGACCTGGATCCGAACAAATGCAATAAAGACCTGGTCAAACTGGAACCACTCACGGACGACGATGAAAAAGCGGCCGTCAAGACGATGTTGGAAAAACACGTCCAATACACGGACAGCAATCTGGGCCATATCCTCTTAGAAAACTGGGACGACACCGTCACTCACCTGACCAAAGTCATCCCCGAAGCCTATGAAGAAATGGTCGCCCTCATCGCCCAGGCGGAAGCCGAAGGCCATACCGACCAAGAAGCACACATGATTGCATTCGAAAAGAAACACGGAAAGAACGGAAAGAAATAAAAAAAAGCGCTGTCGCGATGCGACAGCGCTTTTTTTAGCAGGCAGCAGCTAGCGGCTAATGGCTCTCCGGGATTACCGCATGGCCCGGGACGGGCCGCCCACGTGCGGCCCCTACGACGAACCACGAGCCAATAGCCACTAATACAACTTCTTATAAATGCCGTACACCTTATCGTAATCGAGGGGCACAAAACTGTGCTTCATGAGACGCTGCTGATTTTCGATGACCGACTTAGCAAATTCCGGCAATTCTTCTTCTTTGACGCCGTATTCATGGAGCGCTTTTTTTGGCAGGATGACGTTGAGCAGTTTTTCCAGTTCTCCATAGACATTTTCCGGTTCACAGCCCAGAATATCGGCGATGAAGCGGTTCAATTTAGCGATTTCTCCATCCGATTTAATGGACATATAGCAGTTCATGACGCCGGTGAACATTGCGTAGTTCGATTCACCGTGAGGCACGTGATATTTTGCACCAAGAGGATAACTCATAGCGTGGACGGCAGCACACCCGGGGACACTGAAAGCGATACCTGCCCAATTGCTCGCCAAGAGGAAATCCTTCATAAGCGGGATACGCGCTTCCGGACCGTGGTCGCGGATCTGCAAATACCCTTTGAGGATGAGTTCAATGGCGTTATAGCTGAAGACGCGGAAGCTGGCGCTGGAATCCGGCGACAGAGCCGATTCAACAGCATGGACGAGGGCGTCAATGGAACTGGTCGCAAAAACCTTGAAAGGCAGCGTCTTCAACAACTGGGCAATAAGGACGGCTTTGTCGGCATACAGGGCGTTGTCGGCAAGGCCCTTCTTCGTATTGCGGCTGACCAGGGCCATGACCGATACATTGGTAACTTCGCTGCCCGTCCCGCATGTCGTCGGGATGAGAATGAGTTCCTTTTCTTTTTCCACAGGAATCTTGCCATCGAATAAATCGAGGACCGGGCTGACCTGCTTCAAGACGAACAACTTGCACAAGTCCATGACCGTGCCGCCGCCGATACCGATGATGCGCTTCACATCTTTCGGCATATCTTTATAAATGGCTTCGGCCATTTCATCAGACGGTTCACCCATACCATACTTTTCCTGGAACAAGACGTGGCACGTAAGGCCCAAGTCCTTAAAATTCGGGTCGAAGATGTACTGATTAGTAATAATCAAATCATCCGCCCCGACTTGCAAATCTTCCACAAACTCCCGGCATGTATCATAAGAGTAAATCGTCGGTTTCAACTGTAATTCAATCATGTAGATACCCCTTTCTGTTGGTTAATGGATTCATCGCCTCTAGTGTAACAAAGACCGAAACATTTTTGCAAGAGCCCGGCTGACCGTGATATAATAAACCTGTCCTGGGGGAGGATGGGTTCTGGTGTTCCCTCTGGTCTTCAAAACCAGCATGAGGGGTTAAGAGCTTCTCAGGTGGGTTCGATTCCCACACTTCCCCGCCAAAAAAAGGCGCTGTCACACGAAGACAGCGCCTTTTTAAGTTTTAAGTTTGAAGTTGAAAGTTTGATGTGGATGGGACAAAATTTAAAAGCCATTGTCTCAAACATCATACATCAAACATTCTTACTTGATTTTTCATCCGTCTTGTCTGCTATCTCCTTCGTTTCATCGGTATTGACAGCTTCCTTGAATTCACGGAGACTCTTGCCCAAAGCCCGGCCGATCGTCGGCAGTTTCCCCGGTCCGAATACGACCAGGGCGATGACTAAAATGAGCAGTAATTCCGGTGCGCCTAAGCCAAACATGTCCTTCCTCCTATAATGCCATTACTTCTTCACATGCCTTCATGATACCCTTATCCGCAGAGGATGTCAATGAACGCGGGAGGGGAAGAGTTTTTTCAAGCCAAAGGATTTATCGACGCGGCACGGCGTCGCTTCCAGGCACAACGGCTCGGAATGATAGACTTCGGCCCGTCCCAGGTAGAGCTGGGACAGGAGGGGATTGAGAGAGTAGCAATACTGAATCTTGGAATACCGTCCACCATACCTGGGACAGATGCGGACTTCCTAAATTTTCTTATACTTCAAATCTGTCAAATAGGAATCCGCATTCAGTAGCTGCCATGGCATTTCATGTATTTCAGGCTCATCGGCGTCTACGGCATCATCAACCAGTACGGCCTGAAAATGGTCGGCGGCCTGTTATCGGACAAGCTCTTCCATTCGCCGACCAAATACCCGCGCATCGGCTATCTGATCACAGCCGTCGTCCTCATCGCCTTCACCTGGATGCCCTACCAGACCTTCGGCATCTGGGCCGGCATCATCATCTCCCTGGCCATCAGCGCCTGCGTCTACAGCATGCGCGCCGTCTTCTTCGCCCCCATGGATGAAGTCGACGTCCCCCGCGAAATCACAGGCTCTGCCATGTCCATGGCCTCCTTCATCGGCTATCTGCCCGGCACCTTCATGTACGCCGTCTACGGCTCCATCCTCGATAGCCATCAGTGCATCGACGGCTACCAGATCGTCTTCACCGTCATGACCGTCTTCGCCATCCTCGGCGTCCTGCTGAGCACCTATATCACGCACCGCATCAAAGCCGCCCATACGCTGGCAAAATAAACATATAGAAAAAGGGGCTGCCGCATATGCGACAGCCCCTTTTTAGCAGTTAGCGGATGGTATTGCCTTCGTGCGACAAGCCTCTTTGACGGTCTCCCCTATAAATGCTAAAATTGACATAGAAAAAAGCGCTACCGATAGACGGTTAGCCCTCAAAGATTATTTAAAGAAAAAATAACCGTTGCGTTGGGAGCGAGGCGGTTATTTTTCTTTATGTGAATACGGATTTCTAATCTGGGTGGAGGGTATAGCGCTCTCCGAAGAGGGATAACCGCCTACCGTTTTGGTAGCACCTATAAAAAGTATAACAAAACTATAATATATCGTCCATAAAAAAATAGCGAGCTAAATAAACGCAAATAGCAAATAAAGAACAGGGACTACCGCACTTGCAGTAGTCCCTGTTCTCGAAGGAGGACAAATGTATATAAGTAACGGTCAGAATTTCTGACCGGCCTTATCTTTTTTCAACCATTCAATCAAAACTTCTTCTCGGGTCTTCTTGATATGATCCAATTCTTCCGGTTTCCACTGGTATAGACCAGTCCCTGTTTTTGCACCCAAGTTTCCTTCATCAACGCATTTTTTCATGACGGCAGAGCCTTCTTTGTCATCAGCCAAATCAGCATTCAAATAGGCCGAAATGTTGTAGAAAATATCAAGGCCTCCTAAATCAGCAGTTTCAAGCGGTCCTGTCACGCCTAACCGGCGGCCAATGCTGTATTTACAAATGAGATCAACCGCTTCGGCGGTCGCGATCCCCTCTTGTACACAATACAGTGCTTCACGAAGCAGGGCAAATTGTAACCGGTTTCCTACGAATCCCGGGGCTTCTTTTAAGAGAGCGACTGGTTTCTTCCCGATTTTTTCCATAAGCTGCCAAGTAATATCCACGGTTTCTTGAGCAGTCTTTTCCCCCGGAACGACTTCAACCAAAGGAATAAGATGCGGCGGATTCCAAAAATGAGCAACGACGAAGCGTTCTGGATGTTTGAGAACAGATGCGACTTCTGTCGGCAAAAGGCCAGAAGAATCTGTGGCAAAAATAACATCTGGACCAAGATACTTTTCCAATTCTCCATAAACATATTGTTTAACATCCATATCTTCTGCTACTGATTCGAGAACAAAATCTGCATCCTTTGCGGCATCTTCAATAGATGTAACACCATGGATATGGCTAAGCAATTCCTTTTCTTCTGCTTCGGTCAGTAAATCATTCGCTTTCATGACATCTAATGTAGCATGTATATTTCGCATAGCGCGAGCAATACTGGCGTCTTTACGCCCAAACATGTTTACTTCATATCCATTCTGGGCAAACGCAATAGCTGTGCCGAATCCCATGGTGCCACAACCTAAATTACAAATCCGTTTAATGTCTTTCAATTGTTTCATACTTCTACCTTCTTTCTATTACGTATAATTTTAAATAGCAAATGGAATCACCGTTAAACCGACAACCATGAGGATGCCTAATACAATAAAGGCAACGAAACTATATCCTACAAAATCTTTGAATTCTAATCCGCAAACAGCCATAAACGGAACGGCAAAGAAAGGCTGTACTAATGCCGTCAAGTCCCCACCAAACATATAAGCAATAACTGTCTGCGCATCAGGAATCCCCAATGCCTGGCCAGCCGGGATAAGGAAGGGCGCTTCAATAACCCACTTGCTGCCACCCGAAGGAATAAAGTAGCTGATAATCCCCGTCAAGATGGCTGCAATAGCAGGGAATGTCGTTTCATTACTAAAAGCGATGACCCAGGATGCAATGGTATCGACTAAGCCAGTATATTTCATGATGCCATAAATACCTGCATAGAAGGGGAACTGTAAAATAACGCCCCAAGCGGCTGGCGTCGATGCTTTGACAGCCTGTAGTAACGCAGCTGGCGAACCATAAAGCCAAATAATTAACGTCAGGAAAAGGAAATTCAAGACATTGATATCCAAGGATTTCCCTAAAACAAAGAAATGATATCCCAAATAAACTAAAAACATACATCCAATCACATAGGAACACCACGGCGTATAAGTAACCCATTCACTCGGCGTCTTAATATCCTTTTTCTTAGGCATAACCGGGGCTGTAATATTGGCTAACTCCGGATTCCACTGGGAAATAGAAATCATCTTAGTCTTATCTTTTGGCTGAAGTATGAATCCGAATAAAATTAAAATAGCAATAACTGAGAGAATTGTTAAAATCAAATTGTACGGATGGAAGATTGTCATGGAAATGGGAATGACACCTATTTCTTTAACCATAAAATGATCCGCTGTGGCTACCAATAACGGAGCAGAACCGGAAAGCCCCATATGCCAAATAAAGAAGGGCGTCCATGCAGCACCACATAAATAGCGATAATCAATAAGAATATGTTTACGTTCAGCTTGAACAGCTAAGTTCTTACAAATAAGAGCTGCAAATACCAAACCAAACCCCCAATTCAAATAAAATCCGACAGATGATAACAAAACAACATAAATGTAAACGGCCGTGGGAGAATTCGGTTTACTGCATACCGATGAAATAAGGCGTGTACAAACTGGGGTTGTCGCTAAGGCGTATCCAGTTATGACAATCAATGACATCTGCATGGAAAATGCTAACAACGTCCAAAATCCATTCCCCCAAGCGATAACTGTATCCAAAGGCCCTGACGAAGTAAACAGCAATGCCAAAATAAAAGCGACAATCGTTAATACAAGGGCAATAACATATGAATCAGGAACCCATTTTTGGGCAAAATCCGTAAAGTAATCGGTAAATTGTTTCTTTTCCTTAACCATACTGTTATCTCCTTTCTTTTTCATAATTTATTTGTGATGAATTTCACATTTCACAAGAGAATAGAAGCCTCCGAACTATGCAAAAGGGCGGTTTTTCCAAAATCCGAAGGCTTTTATTCATAAAAACAGGTTTTATCTTTGAGCTTCTAAATAGGAACCAAATCAATACTGCAGGCGTGTGAAACCTGCCGAAACGTTAACGTTTCATGACTCTTGCTTTACCATCTGTGACCAATTTATCATCTTGGTTGGTGACAGTGGTGCGGAAAATAATCCGATGTTTCTTATCATCTTTTTCAATACATTCGACAGTCGCGGTCAGCGTATCCCCGTATAAAACAGGTGCTAAAAAGCTGAGTTCCTGATTCATGTAAATCGTATCGATTCCAGGAAGCTCTGTTCCTAATACTGCCGAAATAAGACCAGCTGAAATCATACCATGTGCAATTCGTTGTTTAAACAGCGAGTTTTTCGCAAATTCTGCATTTACATGGACCGGATTGAAGTCCCCAGTCACGCCTGCAAAGGCATACACATCATGTTCAGAGATTGTCTTTGATAAAGACGCCTTATCTCCTACATGGATGTCTTCATAACGGACATTTCTGGCCATACCACCACCTCCTTAAAAAGTAACAACTATATCTGTAAGCCCATTGGCTTATCTTCAAAAATCCGGCTGTCCATCAATTTAACGGCATTAATAATCGGCTTAAATTCCATATGTGCCAATATATCTTTTTCCCTATCAATCCCCGGCGCAATTTCAATTAATTCCATACCATCCGGAGTCAGTTTAAAAACAGCACGTTCCGTCACATAGAGTACAGGTTGTCCGACCGAATTCGCATAATCGCCACTGAAAGTAATCTGTTCTACCTGCTTGAGGAACTTTTTATTTCGGCCTTCCTGCGTAATAATTAATTTACCATCCTGAACGGTTTCTTTAAGTCCACCAGCTGTAAATGTACCGCAATAAATCACTTTTTTTGAGTTTTGCGTAATATTTATGAATCCACCACATCCGGCAACACGACCTTTGAACTTACTGACATTGATATTCCCATGCTCATCAGCTTCAGCCAACCCTAAAATGGCTAAGTCAACACCGCCGCCATCATAAAAATCAAATTGATAAGGCTGATCAAGAATGGCATGTGCATTTGTAGCAGCCCCAAAGCTGTTGCCTCCGGCAGGCACCCCGCCGATGGTTCCCGCTTCAGTTGTCAATACCATGCTGTTAATGCCTTCTTCGGAGGCAACGGAAGATACGCCTTCTGGCATGCCGATACCCAGATTGACAACAGCATCCGGAATCAATTCCATGGCACAACGACGGGCAATGATTTTGCGGTTCGTCAACGGCATAGCTGTAAGAGAATCAACAGGAACTTTCAAGTCACCATTAAAGGCAGGATTAAATTCATAATCCCAAGTCATGAAATGATCGGTTGCATCGCTTTGAACAATATAATCAACCAGGACTCCCGGAATTTTAACATCTTTCGGATCCAGTGTGCCCCGAACAGCTGCTTTTTTTACCTGTGCAATGACAATACCGCCACAAGCGTGAGCTGCTTCTGCAATGGATAGTGCTTCACCCGTACCGATTTCTTCTTCCATGGAAATATTGCCATCCTGGTCAGCTGTCGTCCCGCGAATAATCCCGACGTGAATGGGCCACGGTTTATACCAAAGCCATTCCTCATCATTCATATGAATGACTTCGACCATATCCCTCGTAGTCCCGGCATTCAATTTACCTCCTTCCTGTCGGGGGTCAACAAATGTCCGTAAGCCAACTTTGGTAATCGTCCCAGGGCGATGTCCGGCAATATCCCGGAACCATTGGGAAATCGTCCCTTGGGGAAAATTATAGGCAAATACTTTATTTTCTGTAATCAACTTGCCAAGGCGCGGCGTTAAATTGAAATGACCTCCGACAACACAGCGAAGCAATCCTTCTTCGCCTAAATGGTTAAGGCCACGTTCACCACCATCCCCCTGGCCAGCTGCAAAGATAACCGTCAAATCTTTTGGAGTGCCCGTTTCTTTAAACGAAGACTGTATTTCTTTCAGCACAGCCTCAGGAACCAAGCCGCCTACAAAACCGCTGGTAGCAAGAATGGCGCCATCTTTAATCTGCTTAACTGCTTCCGCTGCCGTTACAAATTTTGCCATATGAATCACATCTCCTTTATCATATAATTCTTTTATTCTTGTTAATGAAGTCCTGTGACAGAATAAATAATGATAATCACAAATACTGCAAATGTCTTCAACAGGGTAATCGCAAAAATATTTTTATACGAGCTACGATGAGTCAGGCCACAAACAGCCAGCAAGGTAATAACCGCCCCATTATGCAGCAGCGTATCAAGGCCACCAGAAGCCATCGATGCGACACGATGGAGGATTTCCGGTCCCATCCCAATAGAAGCCGCCCAAGCCATCCATTCTTGAGACATTAATTCCAAAGCAATAGCCATACCGCCGGAAGCGGATCCCGTAATCCCAGCTAAGGTCGTAACGCTGATAGCTTCAGATACCAATGGCGTACCGCCGATATGAATATTAATCAACGCATGAGCTACATGTTGGAATCCCGGAAGCTGGGAGATAACATTTCCGTAACCAACTTCCGATGCCGTGTTCATAATAGCCAACAGTGAGCCAATTGCACCGGCATTCAGAATCTTGGTCAGACGATCAATCGATTTGATTTCGCCCTTGCCAATAATTAAGGCCAGAAAAATCCCTGCTACCAATGCGATGATTAGCGACCAGATACTAGCCACATTTTTAACATGAGCTACAACAAGAGGTACACCTTTCATCGACTGGAAAGGTTCGAGAATGGCTGGATGCCAGATAACATATTCCGTAATGATAAAATTAATAACCAATACGGCCAGCAATGGAATACATGCCAGTTTCCAAGATACTAAGGTTGCATTCGGATTGTCTTCTGGCTCATTCAATGTATGATTCCCATAGCCTTCCCCTTTGGCAATCGCTTTTTTCAGACAATGGGTAAGATAAACGAAGCCACCACCATAAATGATGCAGGCACCGATAATCCCGGCCAGCGGCGCAGAATACAAAGTCGTCCCGAAATAAGCTGTCGGAATAATATTCTGAATCTGAGGAGTCCCAGGCAGGCAGTCCATCGTCGCCGTAAAAGCACCCAGTGCGATAATCCCCGGAAGTAAGCGTTTCGGATAATTCGCTTCTTTAAAAAGAGCCGCTGCGAAAGGATAAACAGCGAAGACGACGACGAAAAGACTGACACCACCATAGGTCAAAAGAGAAGCAGCAATAACAATGGAGAGAACTGCTTTATGGGGCTCTTTGCCAAGACCAGTAATGATGGCTCTAGCAATACTTCTGGCCAAACCTGTGTCTTCCATAACCTTGCCAAAGATAGCCCCTAACAAGAAAATCGGAAAAAACGATTTAATATAAGTAACAGCCTTTCCCATGAACAACTCAGTATAGGAAGGCATAATGGCCAGTCCCGACAGGGTTGCTGCCAGCAAGGCCATAATCGGAGCCATCATAATGACGGAAAATCCGCGATAAGCGAAAGCAATTAATCCCAGTAAACTGAGGACAATAATAATTACACCGAAATCCATACGTATCACTCCTTTTGGGCATATAAAACATTTTGTTGTTGCTTAATGGTAAAATGTATAAGGCTGATTCATCGTATCCTTATCATTTTCCATAGCACAGAAGGGGTAAAGCGTTCATACAATCCAAAAACATTGATTCCGTTCATCACACGTGTAAATAGCTGAAATTCCTTTTTCGGATGTTCTTCTTGCCTTCATGGTATCATCCGAACCATGCTTTTGTAAAATACAACGATTTCATTAAGGTAATGAATAAAATTCACGTAATCCGCAAAAAGGGGCTGTAACATAATGGCCTCATCGCAAGAGACTATTATGCGCAGGTCGCAGGTCGCAGGCCGCCTTGGACTCAGTTGCCGCTGTGCGGCGGCAAACTCATATGTAAAAAAGCTGTCAGCAGTCAGCCAAACGCGAGTCGAAGGCTGCGTCACACGTCAAACAGAAAAAGGAGCTGTAACAAAATGAGCTTTTTGCCCATTTTGTTACAGCTCCATAGTCGGCTAACTAAAAATTCAAGCATGAAGCTTAGTGGCCTGTATTAAGTCTAAAAATAATTTCATCGGTGTGCTTAAAAATTTTTCTTTATGATATGCTGCCACAGGAATCCAGGGAAGCGACGGATTGCATAAATGTAACATCTTCACTTTTTGAGGGCAAAACTTCTGAATAATCGGCCTGGGTAAAATCGTAATACCTTCTCCATCCGAAACGGCTTCTACCAATAAGTCCCATTGAGCACTTTCAAGACTTATATTCGGCATAAAACCAGCTTCTTTACAACAGTCAATAATCCGATAATAAAGCATAAAGGATTTATCGAAAACAAGAAATTTTTCATTTTTTAATTGAGAGAATGAAATAGTGTCATAGTTAGCTAAACGATGATGTGGAGAAACCACGCAAACAGCTTCAGATTCCATAATGGGAACTTTATTGAATTCGGGATTGTCAAATGGCTCAATGATAATACTAATATCAGCAGCACCGGATTGAGCCAAAGAAAAAGCCGTTTGTGCACCAATCTCTATAACCCGTAAATCAATTTCCGGGTACATTTGCTCATATTGATGTAATAACGAATGAATAATAGTAATCGTAACCGGCGGAATCCCTAACGTCAATTTTCCTCGGTGGCTATGCAATAACGTAGCCAGTACGGTGGTTTCCGATTGATAATTTGATACAATCTTAACGGCACTATTATAAAAAATCTCTCCAGCTGAAGTCAGTTTAAAGTTTCGGGCCTTTCGATCAATTAATTCCGTATTATAGGCTTGCTCTAAACATTTGATGGCTTTACTAATGGTAGACTGACTAATAAATAGCGATTCAGCAGCCTTAGTTATACTATTTTCCCGAACCGCTTCGACAAAATATGCAAAATGATTGATATTCATGATATCCCCCCTTTTCTGAAATCATGCTATTAAAAAATTTTTTTCTTATATATAATATTAATTATATCTCAATGTATATCAAAACGCTATTATCTCGTTTTTATGTGCTTCAATCATATTATTGATGAATTATGTTCATCATATTTTCAAAGACGAAGGCTGCCATCAACTGGACAGCCTCACATCTATTTTATAATTTCCTTTTCCATAGCCTGAAAAGCGGGTACATAGAATCGAATAATACGCCGTACTTTTTCTTCTACTGGTTCACAACAATCTGGATAATACCGATCCTCCAACATCGCAAGCCACGTAGATTCACTGACAAACAGATAGCGCTCATAAGCGTCTAATAGAAGTTCTTTGGGAGTCAAAGTAATCGCAAATTCCGAATTTTCCTTTTCAAGACAATCCCGAAATACCTGCTGTCCTAGATCAAACTCATCCATAAACCAATGAACAATCCCATGTAATACAAATACATTCGATAAATCTTCTTTCTTGAGTCTGGAAAAATCTTTTAACCCTTGAGAAAATAATTCAAACGACTTCATTTAATCACCACCTTTTAACTAAGTTCTATAATATTATCGTATTAAATAAATCCCTAAAGTGCAAAAGAGTTAAATTCATTTGCCCCCTTACTTTTATTCATGTATTCCCATCAAAATAGGTACTCAAATATACAAATCCCGCTGGTTTTGCTAAAATAGAATTTAATCTTTCTAATGCATGATGTACCGTATTTATTTCTCCAGGAGGGTCTACCATGGATTATTTAAACAATATGTTTTCTCTAAAAGGAAATATCGCGCTCGTTACGGGTGGTTCTTATGGAATCGGCTTTGCTATCGCCAAAGCGTTAGCCCGTGCCGGTGCGGTCATCGCCTTCAACTGCCGCAGCCAGGAACATCTGGACCAGGCCCTGAAAGATTATGAAAAAGAAGGCATCGAAGCTCATGGCTATATTTGCGATGTCACTGATGAACTGCATGTACAGAAATTAGTCAGTGATATCGAAAAGACGTTAGGCACGATTGATATTCTTGTCAACAACGCCGGCATCATCAAACGCATCCCCATGTGCGATATGACGACGGAAGAATTCCGCCAGGTCATCGATATCGACTTAGTCGGCCCATTCATCGTATCCAAAGCGGTCATCCCCGGCATGATTCGAAAGGGCCACGGCAAAATCATCAATATCTGCTCCATGATGAGCGAATTAGGCCGTGAAACCGTATCGGCTTACGCTGCAGCTAAAGGCGGTCTGAAAATGCTGACCCGTAACATCTGTTCCGAATTTGGCGGAGCCAATATCCAATGTAATGGCATCGGCCCTGGCTACATTGCAACGCCCCAAACGGCCCCGCTGCGCGAAAAACAGCCTGACGGCTCCCGTCATCCTTTTGACCAGTTCATCGTCTCCAAGACGCCGGCTGGCCGCTGGGGCACAACAGAAGACCTCGAAGGCCCAGCTGTCTTCTTAGCTTCCCATGCTTCGGACTTCGTAAACGGACACATTTTATACGTCGACGGCGGCATCCTTGCCTACATCGGAAAGCAACCGTAGAGGAAAAGGGCTGGTTGCACGTGCGGCGAGCCCTTGTTTTTCTAAATATACAAATTGGGCTGGCTTTGCTACAATAGAGTCAATCCGTAGTCCGTCATAATTATTGTCTAAAGCAGGTGAAACCATGAATACTCAAATGCCCATCGGTGTAGATGACTTCAAGGAAGTCCGGGAGAATTATTATTTCGTCGATAAAACCCATTTCATCCAATCCCTTATTGATGGCCACAGTAAAGTAACCCTGTTGACCCGGCCCCGTCGTTTCGGGAAAACCCTGACCATGAGTATGCTCGATTACTTTTTTTCTTTAGAAAGAGAACAGGAAAGCCTTCACCTCTTTGATGGTTTGCAGATTGCCAGGGCAGGAATCGATTATATGAAGCATCGAGGCCAGTACCCGGTCCTCTTCATGACCTTCAAAGGCATCCAAAATGATACCTGGGATTTAGCTTTTAATGCCTTCCAGCTGGTCATCCAAAAGGAATTCCAGCAGCATCGTTATTTGTTGGACACTCCGGAATTGGCTCCTGAAGAAAAACAGCTCTATAGCCGTTTCCTCGATAATACGGCTACGCTTGCAGAATATCAGATTAGCCTGCTCTACTTATGCGAATATCTCTACCGGTACTATAAAATTCGACCAATTATCCTGATTGATGAGTACGACGCGCCCATCCAGAATGCCTACAACCATGGCTTCTATGATACGGCTATCTCCTATTTCCGTACCTTTTACAATAACACTTTGAAAGGGAACGAGTTCCTGAATTTTGCCATCCTCACCGGTGTCCTGCGCATTGCCAAAGAGAGCATCTTCAGCGGCCTGAACAATCTCCGTGTCTGCTCGATTCTCGATAATGCCTATGCCGATGTTATGGGCTTTACGGAAGAAGAAGTATCTCAAATAGCTAAGGATACGGGGGAAGAACAAGCCCTGCCGACCTTAAAGAAGTGGTATGATGGTTATCGGTTCGGGAACATCGACATATATAATCCCTGGTCGATCATCAACTTCTTTGCTGAACGGACAGCCGACGATTATTGGGTCAATACGTCCTCGAATGACATCATCCAGCATATGATGCAGGGAAATGCAAAAAGCCAGGAAAAGAACCTGCCGACCCTCCTGCATGGCGGAACTGTCGCCGCCATCATCCGAGAAGGCTTGATTTATAAAGATATTACCCAAAATAAAGATGGACTCTATACCCTTTTACTGATGACAGGCTATCTGACAGCCGTCCAGAATACGACTGTCCCCAATGGACGTCTTTGCCAGCTCAGGATTCCCAATGAAGAATTGACACATGTCTTCCAAAGCGAAATCCTCAACTTATAGCCCTTCAGCAAATCGAAAAGCAGCAATATATCGCTGAATTCAAGCAGAAGCAGATACCCTCAGTCCTGAAATACGGTATCTCATTCTGCGGGAAGAAGATTTATGTAACCAGGTAATAGAGGTGGCTAAAATGTGCCGAGAATTAGAGAAATGGAGCATGGAAGAGCGTCAAGAAGGTCTTGTCGAAGGGCAGCGCAAGGGCGAAGATAATCTGGCAAAACTGCTGAAATTGTTGAAGGCTGATGGCCGCTTACGTGATTTGGATTTAGCCATAGAAGACGAAGAGGCCCGAAAAGCGTTATACAAGGAATATCACATTGACTAAAAAAATTCCCCCGATGCTATCGAAATAGTGGACAGCATCAGGGGATTCTTTATTTATCAGGGAACTATGCTCCGGCAACTTCTTTATTTTTGTTCAACATGATGTGCAAGACTTCGCAATCTGTCTGCTGCATGCCATTAGATGCCAAGAGGCCTACGTTTCGGATACATTCATCTGCCGTATCGGCGACGAGCCCATCTGTACCTTCTACGCGGATACCGGCTAAGGCCATGAGGACCGAACGATAAGCGATTTCCGCTGCCGAAGCGACTTTCATGGCACAGCTATCGGCGGCACCATCACAGACCATACCGACGATGCCGCCATTCATAGATGAAATAGCTTTGCAAATAGTCTGATACGGTGTCTTTCGGTCGAGGAGCCAAGCCATGCCAGCCGTTGCTCCCATGGCAGCCGTAACGGTCGCGCAAAAGGCAGACAACTTGGGTAAATAGCTGTGCGCATAGATAGCGACCATACTGGCCAAAGCCAGGGCCCGGACGCGTTCTTCGCCAGAGGCTTTGATATGGTCAGCGACAACTGTTACTGGCTCAGATACGGTGATGCCCTGATTTCCAGAACCAGAATTGGTCATGGCCGGACAGGCAGCGCCACCCATGCGAGCGTCTGAAGCGGCCACTGTACGGACTTGGATTTCACGAGCCAAATCGCCTGCCAACAGGCCCTCTTTGATGCTCTTTTCCATGGTGCAGCCAATGCGCAGGCCATATTTCCCCGTCAGACCTTCTTTAGACAAGGCATCATTTAAATTTTCTGCATTCTTGATGAATTGGATATTGGCAAGGGGAATATTTTCAGCAAATTCCAAAATATCTTTGATGGAAAGGGACTGCAAAAAAGTGATTTTATCGGCTTCACTATCATTACAGCTCGCTTTTTTTTCAAAAATAACCTGTCCATCTTTTTCGATTAAGACAACGTTCGTATGGTTATCGACGATGACGGCGCGGACATGATGGCTTTCTCCATAGACATTGGCTTCCGAATAAAGGATATGCTTTGTCGTTTCATTGACACCAACGGTGACTTTGCCGTCAGCTACCATTTGTTTTCCTTGGGCTACCACATCTGGCGTCAAGGATTTCAGGACCTGGAGACCTGCGTTAGCATCGCCGCCCAGGGCACCAACAGCAGCAGCAATAGCCAATCCCGGCATGCCTGTGCCTGGAACCATAACGCCCATCCCATTTTTCATCAAATTAGCGGAAACAAAGGCTTTGACAGCTTGTACGGGTTCTCCCAATTCTTTCGCCGCCGTAGCCGCTGCAAAAGCCAGGGAAATCGGTTCCGTACATCCCGTAGCCGGTTTGATATCTTGCTTCATGATTTCAATCATTTTATTCCACATAGTACATGTTTCCATTATTATCACTCCTAAAAAAATCAATCTATAAAATAATCCGTTATAGACTTACGAAAAAGCCAGGAACGGTGAGATAATTAACAAGATGCCCGTCGCAATGATGAGATATAACGAAACGCCTTTCAAGTCATGCAAGCGCGGCACCCGGTAGACGAGATAAGCCGGAATCAGGCAGCCAATCATGCCAAAGACAGGGCTGCAAATTGAAGTAAAGCTCAAAACGGGAGCATTGAGGATAATGGCACCCCACGACACGAGAACAGCAAAGACCAGGATACCCAAGGAAACGGCACGTGCATTAATCTTATCTTCTGGCATAATGCGTTTCAAGCAGTTCATGGCAATGCCGCGGCAGGCTTCGCGGAAACCCAGGAAGACGCCGAAGAAGGCCGTAACGACAGCAAAAATATTTAGAATCAAACTCATGATCTTAATGGATGTGCCGGGAATCCCCTGGGCAGCCAATGCTAAAGCAGAAATATTGTTTTCATAAGCCATAACAGCTTGGTCATGGCCCATAGCCAAGTTGAACGAAATAGCATAGAAAAATACGGTGACAAAGAGCACGCCAAAGGCGATATTCATGGCCCGCAAAGCCTTGTACCGGGCAACTTCAATCGACTTATTATGAGAACGATAGGAAATGACCATCGGGCTCAAGCTCTGTAAAAATAAAATAGATGTCAGCGTAAAAGGCAGCATGATGATAGTCTGCTTGATGAGATAGCCAAAATCGGGAAAACTACCTATATTCGCTAAATTCCAATGCTGGACCATAATCATACCCAAAACAGCTACGACGCACAGCTTCGTCAAGACCATTAGCGTAGAAATCTTGAAGAGTACTTTTTCGCCACGAGAAGCAATGGCTACGAGGGCACAAATAATGACCAACCCGTATAACGGATTTTTAGCCAGTGAATGGTCCGTCACGCCAAAGGTGACTAAGAAGGAAGCACTGTCATTATTGATGGCCGTCGAATAGACGAATACCCAGATAATGAGCATCAGGAAGTAAAGAAGACCTAAGAACAGGCCCCAGTTCTTGCCCAAGTAGTTGCCAATGACACTAGGATAATCTTCACATCTTTCAGATTTTGCCAGAGTATTAATGAATAATCGCTGGAAAAGGTACATAGCCGGATAACCGATAATAGATGACAAGAGATAAATCCAAATTCCTGCCAAGCCTACCTGTACCGGTAAAAATACGATGCCTGCACCGATAGCCATGCCGATACTCATAATGACCCATCCCCAGTCGGTACTGTCAAACTTGACGGCTTCTTTCCACTGGGCCTTGGTCATACCCGCTTTTTCCCATCGGGTCAACTTTTCTTTCCCCAAAATTTGTCCTTTATCAGGACACTGAACTGTCTGTTCCATTCTATCAATCTCCTTTTATAGTGTAATCCCTTCATTCCACACAAGATACCGTCATTGCCTATACGCTTGTATGCCCCTCTTTTTTCAATAAAATATTATCATAGTAATAATTATTTTGCAATATTTCTTATTTTGTCTTTTTGTAATAAACAATTGCTATAGATTGTTCTTTTGTAATGAACCTACAAAGTCAAAAAAAATATCCTGCCAAAAATAAAATATTTTAGCAGGATATTTATATTTTCGTTATATTTAGTTTCTTGTAAAAGGACAACCTCAAAGAAAAATCAACCTCTCAGACCGCCTTTGGGCGGCCAGCTCTCCTAGGAAGAGAGCCTTTCGCCTCACTTTTTAGAAGCCGGCTTTGGACAATTCGTCTCTCATGGCCCAGCGGTTCCGATAAGTTTCCCGCCATTCTTGGGCGATTTTACGGGCCATGTCCAGGCCTTCGGGATAGGTGCTGAGTTTTTTCAGGTAAACGATGCAATCTCGATATTGATTGCGGCTATTCAGTCCAGGCATGGCCTTTTTCACATAGTCCGCATAAAAGAAGTCTCTCCAGTTTCCTAAATCCATGTTTCTCACCCCCGTACATTGTGATTTTCTTTCTTGATACGGTTCAAGTAACGGTAAATCGTCGGTTCTGATACGCCCAGGACCTGGGCCAGGGCATAGACGCTGCCTTTGAGGACGAAGAGGCCATTCTTGTAGAGGTCTTCTACGACGGCCAGGCGTTCTTTTTGTGAAAGGCGTTTGGCATCGGCGGCATAGGGCTGCAACGACCGCTGGATGAGGTGCTGAATGGCATCGTCTACGGTCGGATACATGCTCTCTGAGATTTCGACACCCAGGAAATGATCATCGCCATTCTTCGAAGCTGGCGGAACCACGTCGGCCAGCGTTTTTTCCGTATCCATGAGAATTAAGGCATCCAGCTGTTTCCGCACGTCCAAATAGTGCTGGACGTCGTAGTTCAGGCAGAGCGCCCCTATGATGTTATCGTCCTCATCATGAATGAAGAACGTCGAAGACCGCAAGGTATGGCCATTGATGCTCTTTCCGTAGTAATTGGTCATGTACTCCTGATCCCGTTTTTTACCGACCTGCATGAGTTTCAGAATGAAATCCGTCGCCGGTGCACCGAGCTTGCGGCTGCTGATGTCACCATTGGCAATGGCGATGACCGACTCTTCAGGATGGCGCAAATCATGAAGGACGACTTCACAATCCTTTCCCAACGCGGCCCCTAAAAAGGGAACGATATGTTTATACATCTCTAAAATACTCACGACGTCACTCTCCCTATCTGTTATAAGAAAAGTTTATCACAATGAGAATGTGTAGGGCAAGGGAAAAAGGGCTTGTCGCACGACGACAAGCCCTTTTTAGTGGTTAGTGGCTAGTTATTAGCAGTTAGCGGATGGCTGAAAATTTAAAGCCAGCTTCTGCAAACTACAAACTCCATACTACAAACTAATACTTACACTTCCGCAATGACTTCGATTTCGCAGAGGAAGTGAGCCGGCAGTTCTTTGACGGCTACGCAGCTGCGGGCCGGTTTGCTGATGAAGGCTTTTTCGTAAATAGCGTTGAACGCAGCAAAGTCCTTCATGTCATAGAGGAAGCACGTCGTCTTGACGACTTTCGAAAAGTCCGTTCCAGCTGCTTCGAGGATAGCGGCAATGTTCTTGACAGCCTGTTCCGTCTGGGCTTCGATGCCTTCCTGGAGCTTGCCCGTCTGCGGATCGACGCCGGCCGTACCAGAAATGTACAGCATACCATTGGATACCATAGCCTGGGAATAAGGACCGATAGCTTTCGGTGCGTTCTGGGAAACAATTACGTTCATGGAAATACCCTCCTGTAAGATGACTTTATTTTACTAATAAAATTTTATCACAATAATAATTGATTTTCAATAAGTATCTCGACGTTTTTTATCGTAGTTTTGCCAGAAGACTCCTTCCTCTTAGGTAGGAGCATCAATGGCGATGGATTTCGCAGGTTCGATGCCTGCGAAATTCACCCTATGTCTTTTCCGTCTTAGCCTTTTCACTTCGTCTACGGTATAATGGTAGATAACAGAGGAGGTGGATTCCAGATGTACTTGACGCAATCGAATGTCATTCGTGGCTTGTCGAAACAAGAGTATACGATGCTCCGGGAAATGTGCCAATACAGCAACAACCTGTACAATGTAGCGGTCTATACGATTCGGCAACATTACTTCGATACCCAACAATTCTTGCGCTATGAAAAAAATTGCCATGTCTGCAAGGAAAATGAAAAATACAGATTATTGCAGGCTGGTGTTTCTCAACAGATATTGAAAGTAGCCGACCGCAGTTTTCGTTCTTTTTTCAGGCTTTTGCAGAAAGTCAAGTCAGGTGACTATGGTTCAAAGGCTGTCCGCCTGCCGTACTATCGTGAAAAAGGGGGTCTCTTCAATCTCATCTTGTCGACGAATGCCATTACCATTAAGAATGGCTTCCTAACCGTGCCGATGAGCCGTGAATATATGAAACGCCATAACGGTCATCGGATTCGGATTCCTGTTCCTGACAGGCTGAAAGAGAAGAAAATCAAGGAAGTCCGCATCTGTCCCATGTATGGCGGACGGTATTTCAAGATTCAGTATTGTTACTTGGAGAATCCAGAACTGGTGAAAACCTCGCTGGATCGGGTTCTGGCTATCGATTTAGGCTTGGACAATCTGGCCGCTTGCGTTACCAATACAGGGACGTCGTTCCTCATGGACGGTCGTAAACTCAAATCTATCAACCAGTATTGGA